>ENA-USUJ01000219-USUJ01000219.1-human-gut-metagenome-genome-assembly--contig:-NODE-219-length-48077-cov-11.082271_pt1 | contig 48077 bp, 28 predicted proteins | sample MGYA00250061_ERZ773398 | MGnify/ENA primary metagenome ERZ773398 (study PRJEB29103, sample SAMN06111992) | human gut metagenome | biome: human gut; feature: ankylosing spondylitis patient; material... | reverse complement strand
AGATAAATGTAATTCTCCTCTTCCATATACTTTATATCCATCCAAATTATCAAGAGGTTCTACTTTAAGTCCTACATTTGTTTCTAGTTCTCTATCTAATCTATCTTTTATATGTCTTATTGTAACAAATTTACCTTCTCTTCCTGCAAAAGGACTTGAATTAACTAAGAAATTCATTGATAATGTAGGTTCTTCTATATGTATCATCTCCATAGGATTGACATTATCCTTATCACAAATTGTTTCACCAATAGACACATCTTTAATACCTGCTACTACTACTATATCTCCATAATAAGCTTCCTTAACTTCTTTTCTTTTAATACCTTCATTTACAAATAATTTAGTAATTCTAGCTCTTTCAGTACTTCCATCTGTACGACACACTACTACCTCTTCTCCAACTTTAATGCATCCTTTAGTAATTCTACCTATTCCAAGTCTACCAATGTATTCATCATATGCTAAAGAAGATACTTGCATTTGAAGAGGATCATTTACATTACCCTCATATGGTTTAACTGTATTAACAATTAAGTCTAATAAAGGTGTTAAATCTTCGTTTGTATCATTTTTATTTAGTCTTGCTATACCATCTCTTGCTATACCATATACTATTGGGAAATTTAATTGTTCATCAGTAGCATTTAAACTTAAGAATAAATCAAAAGTCATATCTACTACTTCATCACTTCTTTCATCTTTCTTATCAATCTTATTAATAAATAAAATTGGTTTTAAACCTACTTCTAAAGATTTTTCAAGAACAAATCTAGTTTGAGGCATTGGTCCTTCTTTTGCATCTACTAAAAGTATAACAGTATCAACAGTTTTCATTATTCTTTCTACTTCTGATGAAAAATCAGCATGCCCTGGAGTATCAACTATATTTATTTTTACTCCCTTATAATTAATTGAACAGTTTTTAGAGTATATAGTTATTCCTCTTTCTCTTTCAAGGGCATTAGAATCCATTACTTGGCTTACTACTTCTTCCCTTTCACTAAATACTCCACTTTGTTTTAACATTGCATCAACTAATGTAGATTTCCCTGCATCTACGTGTGCTATAACAGCAATATTAATAATTTTTTCCATATACATCACTCACTTTTTTACAAATATAAATAATAGCACATTCAGATAAAAAAATAAACATTTTTTGACAATTTGTGCATTTTATATTGATTTTTTTATATTTTTAATTATAATACGTCATACAAAGGAGGGGGTAAAATGAAAGCAAAATGTGATTTATGTGTATCAACAGTAGTTAATGAAGCTACTAATGATAATGTTTATTTCTTAGCAATAAGAAAGCCTATAGATGAAGAATATTCTTATTATGACGCGTTTGATGGAACACTAATTAATAGAGGAATATGTAGTAATGATATATCTTCTAGTGAGTTTGAAAATATAGAAGAAATGATTAAATATGTATCTAGTAAAAATAGTAAAAAAGTAAGATAGAAATGAACTGCACCCTTTAGAGTAGACACTAATAAAAAAATAGGTTAAGTGATATAATACACTTCCGAAAGGAGGTGTATTTTTCTATGGCTAAAAAAGGACAAAAGTTTAATAAATACACAAAAGAATTTAAAAATATGGTTGTTAGCGAAAAGATTCAAGGAATATCATATAGTTATTTGTCCAAAAAATATAATATATCAGTGGGTACTTTAATGACTTGGTATCATAAATATAATCGACCTGATTTATATCCAAACCAAGGTCAAAAGAAAGGTCCAAAAAATGATAAAAATCTAACCAAAGAAGACTGGAAAGAAAGATATGAAATATTAAAAAAATACCAGGCCTTCCTCAAGGCACAACGAGAGAAAAAGTAACATTTATAAATTTATATAGAAATAATTATAAACTTACTAACATGTGTGCCGTACTTAATATAAGTTCTAAATCTTATTATAAATATAGAAACAAGGAAGATACTGATTATTATGATTATTTAATAATTAAAGAAATATTTGATGATTCTAAAGGTATATATGGATATCGTAGGATTGTTGAAAGCCTACTCCTAAAATATGGCGTAATTATGAATGGAAAGAAGGTTTTAAGAATAATGAAAAAATATAATTTAATGGCTGAATATATAAGAAAATTAAAGAAGAAAAATAAGAATGAAATAATCGAAGATAATGTTAAACCTAATTTATTAAATAGAAATTTCACTACTGATGCATTAAATAAAGTATGGGATACAGATGTTACCTATCTTATATTTAAAGGTTCTAGAGCTTATCTATCAACGATAATTGATCTATATGATAGAAAAGTTGTTGCTTATAAAATATCAAAACGTAATGATAATAAATTAGTAATGGATACATTAAATGAAGCAATATCAAAATAAAAAGATGTACATGGATTAATCCTACATTCTGATCAAGGATTCCAATATACATCTTATGAGTACAAAGCTATATGTGAATCAAATGGCATTCAAATTTCTATGTCTAGAAAAGGAACTCCAATTGATGACTCTCCTATAGAAAGCTGGCACGCTCTTCTAAAAAAAGAAACTTTGTACAACAATAATATTACATCTTTACAAGAATATATTCAACTTGTAGAAGAATGGATATTATTTTACAACACTACAAGACTAAAGTCAAAAATCAAGAAAAAGAAAAAAACTTACACAAAAAGAGAAAAATAACTTTTCTCTTTTAATATACTGCTTTTTTATTTGTGTCTCCTAAATGGGGTTCACATCATTTCTCATTCTGCTTTTTAATTTAAAGTCTTAATTTTCTTTAAGATATATTCACCAAGTTTAACATTATCAGATACGTTAATTTTATCATCACCTATTAATTCCATTCCATATTTTCTATAGTCTGTAATTTTATTTTTAAGTAGGATATGATCTTGTAATATAACTTTATCTGATACATTAATCTTTCCATCACCATTTAAATCTCCCTTTAGTACAATATATAATTCATCATATACTTTACCGTTTATAACAAGTTTAATTACTTGTCCTGTTTTTACTATTTCTGAAAGATCTGTGATTTTTGTTGATTCTGCATTATAAAGTTCCAAAGTACTGCTTTCGTTATCAATATTATTTATAAATTCTGATAATGTTACTTTTTCATCCATACCAGTTATATATTCATAATCAACTCTAGCAATATTATAAACAGAACTTGTAATTTTACTTGATAATACTTCGACAGTTACTTCTTTTCTCATTGCTGGATTTTTTAAAGTACTTACAATTATTTTTGTAAATCCTTTAGTAAGTGCTTTAATATTACCATCTTCATCAACTTCTATTATATCTTTATCTAATACTTCATATAAAACTTTAGTATTAACACTAATTGGAAGAACTTTAACATTAATTTTATCTGTTTCTCCTTCTACCATTACAATATTTGTCTTATCAATTTCTAAATCAGTTACTTCTTCTTCTCTTACTACATTTAATGTAATAACTCTAGTACTATTATCTTCAGCAGTTAATGTATAAGTAATAGTTTTTTCACTTTCGTTCATCGTAATTACTTTTTCACCACTAATAGTAGTTCTAGAATCTTCAGGAATAATACTCATATTTATAATTGATATATTAGAACCAACATTTAATGTATAAGTATTTTCATTATTATTATATTCCTTATCAAGAGTTCCAGTATCTGGTTCAAATTTTGTAAGATTTAAATTAGAAGATAATGCTTTATTTACAGTTATAACATATGTATTTATACTTCCATCTTCTGCGGTTACTGTAATAGTTATAGTGTTTTCACCCTTATTTAATAGATAATTTCCTTTTCCTGTTACTAAAGAATCAGGATTTGCAGTAGCATTTACAGTTATATTATCAGTATTTTCATCTACATCAACAACATAATTATTAATATCAGGATTAAACTCTGGAGTTAATGATCCTTTATCAGTTGTTAATGATATTAGTTTATTATCACTATTATATTCTCTTAAAATATTTAATGTATAAACCCTTTCTATACCACTATTTACAACCTTTAATAATATCTTGTTCTTTCCTTTAACAAGTGAATGTATTCCATCACCTGTTAATGTACTTTTTTCATCTTCAACAGTTGCGCTTACATTTATAGTATCTACATTTTCACCTATTGTTACATCATAACTAAGAGTAGTTTTATCAAATTCTGGAGTAAGTTTTCCATCTGATAATGTTATATTTTTAAGATAATTATTTACTTCATTTTGTCTATTTACATTTAATACATAAGTATTAGTTTTACCTGATTTACCAGTTACTTTTATTTGTACTTTATTTTCTCCTAATACAAAATTTTCATTACCTATTATTTCATAACTTGAATTTGGATCTTCAAGAGTTACATTTAATGATAAACTTTGTTTTTCATTTGGAATATTAATACTATATTCTAATGTATCAGGATCAAATTCTGGAGTAAGTTCTCCTTCTTTAACTATTAAATCTTTAATTCTAACACTCTCATTATATTCTCTTGTAACTTCTATTACATAAGTATTTGTATTACCATTTGCACTTGTTACTACTATATTAAATGTATTTAAACCATAATCAAGATTCTTTATTCCAGTACCATCTACTGTGCTTGATGAATTTTCTGGTGTTGCATATATTTCAATGCTTGATTCTTTATCTGGCACTGTTAATTTATATGAATTTGTATTCTTATCAAATTCTGGTGATATAACATTATTTTTAACACCTAAATCACTTAAGTATGCATTTGAAGAATTTGATTTTGCTATTTTTACAGCATATTTCATTACATATCCTGTTTCACTTGTTACTGTTACTATTACATTTGTTTCTTTATCAGTTAAGTAATGAATTCCTAAACCACTTACTATAGATGATTCGTATTCTTTTTCACCAGATAAAATTATACTGTTGATACTATCATCTACATCTATTTCATATACTCCTGAATTATCTTTATCGAACTCTGGAGTAAGTTCTCCAACATTGCTTGTTAGAGAAAGCAATCTAGCAATTGGTTTTACTTCTTTATTAACTGTTATTTTATAGTCTTTTTTAGTTACTTTATCAGGCGCTGTTACTCTTACTATTACTGTACTAACGCTTGCATTTATGTTTTCATTACCTATCATTTCATAAGTAGCATCCTTATCAATAGTTGTTACTAAAAGTGGAGTTAATTTTGTTACATTTGATGGAATAACCATATTGTAGTCATATATATTTTTATTAAATACTGGTGTTACTACTCCTTCTTCAAACATAAGATTTTTAAGCCTTGCCTCACTGCTTCCAAGTTTGTTAACAATTATTTTATAAGTTCTTATTTTCTTATCTTTACTTGTTACTGTAACAAATATTTCAGTTCTGTTACTAGAAAGTTCATGTCTTCCAAATCCGTTTACAGTAGCTTCATTACTTTCTCTTACACCACTTACTGTTATAACACTTGCACTATTTGGAACAGTTACATTATATGTATTTGTTTTTTTATTAAATACTGGATCAAGTTCACCAGGATCTACTGATAAGTCTGTTAAGTAATTGCTGTAATTTTCTTTTGCTTGTTTAGTTATAGTTAATACGTAATCTCTTACTTTTTTACTAGTAGATGTTACTCTTACTGTTATAGTATTTTCTCCTTCTACCAAGTTTTCATTACCTATTATTTGAACAGTTGCTTCTTTATCCATAGTTTCATAATCAATTGTTACATGATCATATTCATTTGGTATAACACTTGTATAATCTGTCTTATCTTTATTAAATGTTGGAGATAATACACCTTCTGAAATACTTAATCTACTTAAGTAGTTATTATCACTTGCTTCTCTTGTTACTATTAATGTATATGTTTTTTTATTATTATCTTTTGTAGTAACTGTAAGAGTTATTGTGTTTTCTCCTGGTAATAAATCATATGTATTGTTTCCATCTACTGTACTTTCTTTTGAAGAAGCTATTCCCTTTACATTTATATCTTTAACACTATTTGGAAGAGTAAGTGTATATTCAGTTATATTTTTATTAAATGTAGGAGATACTTCACCTCTATTTGTTTCAATAGATTTTAATGTATCATCATATTTTCTATAAATGTTTAATTTATAAGTTTTTTCATTACCTGATTCACTTGCGACAGTGATATTTATAATATTTTCTCCTTCTACTAATGAATATGTTCCATCACCTTTTACTGTGGATTTTATATTTTCTTTAATATACTCAATTAATGCAAATTCAGTACTGTTTTCCACAGTTAAATTATATTCTAAAGTATTTTTATTAAAGTTTTCCACATTATTACCATTTACTTTTATCATTGATAAGTTATTATTTGTACTTAGTCCTTTAATTACTTTTACTGTGTATAACTTAGTAGTATTTCCATCTTCACTAGTTACTTTTATTTTTATTATATTTTCTCCTGAGGATAAGTTCTTATTGCCTATTACTTCATAACTTGAATTAGGGTCTTCTAGTGTTATATCCATATCAAGGGATGTAACATCTTCATTTACATTTACGGTGTAATCATAAATTTTCTTATCAAATTCTTTATCTATTTCACCATTTTTTACAATTAATGATTTTATATATGCGATACTTGATTTAACTCTTATGATATCCACAGTATAAGTTTTTTCTTCTCCTGATTCACTTGTTACTGTTACTACTATTTTGTCCTTACCATCTATAGATACTAGTCCTGTTCCTGTTACTGTACTAGATTCATCTTCTGCCTTAGCAGTTACCGTTACTTCTTTTAAGTATCTTGGTAATTCTACAGTATAATTTTCAGTATCTTTATCAAATTCTGGATTTAATGCATAACTTCTATTTTCATCACTAATTACAAGTGATTCAAGTGTATTTCTTGTATTTGATTTTCTAGTTACATTTATTATGTAATCTTTTTTATTTCCACTTTCGCTTGTTACTGTGATTGTTATCTTGTTTGTTCCAACATCTAAATTATGTTCTCCAAATCCAGTTACAGTACTTGAATCTGATTCTGCTTTTCCTGTTACTTTAATTGAATCTATGTAATTTTCTACTTTTACATTATATTCTAAAGTATCATGATTAAATTCTGGTACAAGTTCACCATTATCTATTATAAGTTCTGCTAAATTAGCATTATCATCTTTTTCTTTTGTAAATGTTACTGTATATATTTTTGATGTTCCATCTTCTGCGGTTACTACTAAATTTACTATTAATTCATTTCCTGTAATATTATATACTCCATTACCTGTAATTGTTGATGTATTATCTTCTCTAATACCTATTATTTGAATGCTATTAACATTCTTTGGCACAGTCATATTATATGTATAGTCTTCTTTATTAAATGTAAATGTTTTATCTGGATATGTTACTATATCTTTTAAATATGCATTACTAGATAATTTCTTTATTACAGTAATTGTATATGTTAGACTTGTTGTTTTATCTGCAGATAAAGTCTTTATTAATACTGTATTATTTCCAGGTTTTAGATTTTTATTTCCTATAATTGTATAAGTAGAATCTTCCGCAAGCATTATAACACTTTCTTTTATAGCATTTATGCTTCTATCTACTTCTAGTGTATATTCAAATTTATCTCTATCAAATTTTGGAGATAATTCACCATGATTAAATGATAAGCTCTTAATTCTTGCTTCATCATCACCTAATCTATATACAAGTAATTGATAGTTTCTAGTTATACCTTGATAATTTGTTACTCTAATTACAAATGTTGTATCCTTACTTGTTATATCAAGATTTATAGATGGATCTTTTTGTGTAACATCTATATCTGTCATAGCACTTTCACCAAGTTTATATATTGATACAGTTGTATATCTTGGATCATCTGCTTTTAAATGAAGTGTTATATTTGTTGTATCTTTAGGTACATCTACTTCATAATTTAAATTTTTCTTAGTAAATTCAGGTTCTAATTCAAAGTTATCTACAGCCATATAGCTTAAATAATTACTTGCATCTGGCATTTTATCCCTTGTTACCTTAATTATGTAATCTTTTACATCACCATTTTCTGCAGTTACTCTAACTATTACATCTTTACTTATTCCAACTTCAAAATCAGAATTATTAATTATTTCAGCGCTTGCATTTGGATCACTTAATGTATAATCAATTGTTGCACTTGTAAATTCATATGGAATTGTTACTTCATAATTTAATGTATCTTTATCAAATACTGGTGAAATAATTCCTTCTTCTACTTTTAAACTTAATAAATTATTATCGTTATTTTTTTCTCTTGTTATATTAAGTACATAAGTTTTACTTGCTTCATCTTTATATGAAACCGTAATATTTACAGTATTTTCTCCAGTATTTAATGCATGAGCACCAAGACCTGTTATATTACAATCAGGTTCTATTAAAGTACCCTCTATAAATACATCTTCTGTTTCATATGGAACAGTTACATTATATTCTAAAGTGCTTGATTCAAATTCTGGAGTAAGATTAAATTCATCATTTGTCATTAAGTCTTTTACTATTAAATCTGATAAACCAAGTTCATATTCTCTATTAATATTTAAAGTATAATTATTAATTATTCCACTTTCACTTGTTACTACAATTGTTACTTTATTAGTTCCATATTTAAGTGCATAAGTACCTATTCCTGTTACTGTTTCCATAATATTTTTCTTAGTTACATCTACATTAACTACATTTATATTAGATGGAATATTAACATTATATTCATTTTTTTCTGGATCAAATTTAGGTTCTAGGTTATATTCAGTTTCTGTATCATTTTCTTTTGATGAAACTTTAATATTATTAAGTTTATTTTCATCACTAGCAGCTTTAAATGCATGGATTTTATATGTTTTACCTCTTGTTTTATCTTGAGATAATACTACTACTCTAATAATGTTTTCACCTGTTACTAAATTATCATTTCCTGAAATAACAACACTTGAATTAGGATCTTCTTTTGTATATTTTACATCTAATGAATTTACATCACTGTCAACACTTACATAATAATCAAGAGTAGTTTTACTGAAACTTGGAGTCATAGTGTGACCTTCAACTTTTAAATCACTTAAGTTAACATTATCACTTGAACTTCTAACAACATTTATTGTATATGTTCTTTTTCCTCCTATTATAGGAACAACAGTAATTTTAATTTCATTATCACCTAATTTTAAGTTATATTCACCATTACCTTCAACACTTGCGTGTTCAGAATCAAATGCTGTACCTTCTACTTTTATTTTACTTATCTCGCTATCTACTTCTAGTACATAATCAAATTTATATTTATTAAATGTTTGAAGTAAATCACTTTCATTACCTGTTGAAATAGTTAATGCTGATAAAAGGTTACTATATACTTCATTTCTATAAGCATGAATTACATAAGATTTTTCATTACATCCTTTTCTTGTTTTTACTGAACTAAAACAACTTTCTGACTTACTTGTTACTATTATGTTATTATTTCCATAATTAAGTACAGTTGCTCCTGACTTTTTAATTCTTTGACCATCAAATTTCTTAGTATATTCTAGTTCATATTTACCTGTTGTAAGTCCTGTAAATTCAACATTATATTCTGTAGTATTTTCATCAAATCCTTCTATTTCTTGTTCTGGTATTTTAAATGATATACCAAGTAAGTTTGGATCTGAGTTTGCTTCTTTAATAACATGTAATTTGTATTCTTTTGTTTCACTTAATGAATTACTTACTACAATTGTTATTATATTTTCACCTACTACAAAGTTTTCATTACCTTTTATTACAACATTTTGTAAATTATTTTTAGGTGTTACTATTAAACTTTCTAAAGAATTAAGTTCATTTGGAATATATATTTCATAGTCTAATACATTTTCATCAAATGTTTTATTTAATGTACATATTCCGTCACAATCATCTCCTTCTTTAAAGTTAACTTCAATATTTTGTAAATTTAATTCTCTTGTTTTATTTTGAATTAATTTAATTGTATAAGTTTTTATACTTCCATCTTCTGCGGTTACTACAAATGTAAAGTCTTCATCTGCTTTTATATTTTGTGGTAATAGTACAAAAACACTTGCATATTCGTTTTTAAGTACTATTTCTGATAAAGTTGCTTCTGTATCAGTATCAAATATAGAATATGTGAATGTTCCTTCTACATCTTTTACTTCATCACCATTAATCACGATATGATCTACTTCATTATTTGTTGATGGAATTGGTTTTACATTTATATGATATGTTTTTTTAGTAACTCCATCACCCGCAGTTACTGTTATATTAAATGTATTGTATTGTTTATCATAATCAATACTTAATTTACTATCCATTGATATACTTGCGATTGGATCTGATAATTCATATGATATTTCTGTTTTATTTAGTTCTGTCTTATCTCTTGGGAATAAAACAGTATATTCTGTTTCATCTGGATCAAAGTTTTCACTAAATTTATAACCATTAACACTTAAGCTTTTTAGTGTTGCATCTTCATTTGTACTTCTTATTACATTTACTGTATAAGTTTTTTTAGTACCATCTTCTGCTTCTACTAAAATATCTATATTATTATCTCCAGGATTTAACTTAAATGTATTTGATAGATCTGTCTTAATAGTAGCACGTGGATCTTTTGTACTTGCACTTATAAATACTTGTGATAATGTTCCTATTACAGTTTCTTCATATGATAATACATCACTTTTAAAGTCTTTTACAGATGAATAATTTACTTCTAATGAACTAAGGAAAGCATTATTTGATTTTTCTCTTAATATTTTTAGTGTATAAGAATCAGTATTTATTTTATTTTCTGCGGTTACATTTAAAGTTATATCTTTTTCTTTTTCTGTTATATCCATATTATAGCTTGTTTTATTCTCTGGATTTATACTTGCGCCATATGGTATATCTGCACTTACTACAAAACTAGTCGCATCTGCAGGTATTGTTATTTCGCAAGTTTTAGTATCTTGATTTACTTCACAAGTTAATTCTTCGCCTAATGCATTTACATGAACACTAGAGATAGTTGTACTATTTGATGCCTCTTTTGTTACATTTAATATATATTTTGTTACACTTGTTTCATCTTCTGATGTTACTGTTATTTCATATTTATTTACTTCATTAACATTTAATTTCATACTTGGGAATGAGATTTTTGCATCTTCATCCATTAATTCATAAGTAAATGAATCTTTATTTAATTCTGTAATTAAACTTGGAACAGTTACATCATATTCATATGTTTCACTTTGGAAGTTTGGAGTCATTACTCCATTTATAACTGTTAAATTATTTAGTCTAGATTCATTTGATGCGGGTCTTCTAACAGTTACTTTATAAATTCTTTCACTTCCACGTTTTGATTTTACTTTTATTTCAACTACTTGTTTTTTCTTATCTGTATTAAATGAATATGTTCCATTACCAGTTACTGTTGATTCTGTTACTTCAGGTGTTGCGAGTACTGTAAATTCTGTTACATCTTTTGTTGTCATTACTGTATATTCATTTGTATCTTTATTAAATGCTGGAGTAAGTTCTCCGCAAGACACATTTAATGTGGATAAGTAATTATTTATCTCATCTTCATTACTTACTTTTAAAGTATATGTACTTTGTGTTTTATTTTCTGCTTCTACTATTACAGTAATTGTATCTCCTTTTGCTGGATTTAATCCAGTAACTTTACTGTTATATTCAAGATCTGATGTTAGTGTTAATGAATTTGAGTTTACTGTAATACTCTTTATAATTGCAGTATTTTTTGTTGTTTTAACTTTTAATATTTCTTCTGTTAATGTTTTTGGTACAAATACTTCATATTCTTTCGTATCTTTATTAAATTCTGGAACAAATTCATAATCACCTAATTTAAATTCTTTTAGTGATGAATCTGTTGATACTACTTTTGTTACATTAAATGTATATGTATTTGTTACCTTTTCATCTTCTGATTTAACTTTTACTGTTACTGTACTTGTTTTATCATTTGTAAAATCAGAGTTACCAGTTATTTCATATGTAGAATATAAATCTGTTAATACTATATTACTAAAGTCTAAACTAGTTTCATCTGTTACTGTATCATAATTAAATGTATTTTTATCAAATTTTGGTGTAGTACCAAATCCTACTGATTCTATTGTTGCAACATTATTTTTAGTTCTTGTAACTGTTAAAGTATATGTTGTAGTGCTTAAGTCTTCAGCAGTTACTACTATAGAATATCTGTTGTCTCCTGTTACTAATTTTACTTTACCATCTGTTATTTCATTATTATTACTATCTAATATTTTATAACTTGAATGTTTATCACGAACTACTGGAAGAATAGTTATTTCATGACTCTTAGTATTTAATGTATAATCTAATTTTTCTGGATCAAATGTTTCATTTAATCCTTCATTTGTTGTTAAACTAGATAGTTTTGAATCAGTTGATGGTACTTTAGTTACATTTAATTTATATGTTCTAACATCTCCATTTTGAGCAGTTACTGTTATATTAAATATATTTTCTCCTGCACTAACTAAGGTTGGTCCTGAAACTGTTTCATTTTTTGAATTAGTTATTTTTACTATTGCCTTTGTACTTTCTGCTAAAGGTGTAATAGTTATTTCATCTTTTTCAGTTGTTGCTGTATAATCTAATTTTTCTTTATTAAATTCTTCGTTTAATCCATCACTAGTATTTAAACTTTTTAAATAGTTATTACTATCATATAAAAGTGTTACATCTAGTGTATATGTTTTTGTTTTTCCGTTTTCACTAGTTACATCTATAGTTATAGTATTTAATCCTTCTTTTAGATTATTTCTATTATTACTTATAGATACTTTAGCAAATTTATTTGTTGGTACTGCCAAAATATCAAGACTTGTATCATATGTTGTTAAAGTATAATTTAATGTATTTTTATCAAAATCTGGAGTAAATGTATTATTTTTTACTTCTAGACTTTGTAATGTATTATCACTTGATATTTCACGAGTAATATCCACAGTATAAGTATGGATAGTACCATCTTCTGCTGTTACTGTTATTACATTATTACTTGGATTTTCCTTTAATAAATCAATTTTTTTAACATATATAGCGCTACTACCTATCTTTGCTCTCTTTTGTCCATTTGCGACTGCTGTTAAAGTTACACTCGATACATCATTTGGAAGAGTTAATGTATATTTATCGTATAATGGATCAAAATTTGGAGATAGAATATAATTTTCTGAACCATTTGTTACTGTTAATGATTCTAAGTTATTATCGCTATATCCTGTTCTATAAACAATTATTTTATAGTCACATGTTGATTTATCTTCTGCGGTTACTCTAACTGTTATTTCGTTTTTACCTGCGACTAATTTTTGATAATTACCAATTATTTGGTATGTTGAAGTTTCTGCTGATGGAACTGCTGTAATATCAAGACTTTCAACACTTCCATCTACATACATATAGTATAAATATTTATTTGATTCAAAATTTTCAGTAAAATTATGATCTTTAACTGTTAATGAATCAAGTAATGTATTTGAGTTTGCTTTTCTCTTAACATTTAATTTATAAGTTAAGAGTGTTTTATCTTGCGCTGTTACTACTACGTTAAATGTATTTGCGCCTACCTTTATGTCAAAATCACCAAGGCCTTCAATGCTTGAGAACTCTGTATCTTCAGCAACTCCTTCAAGTCTTAACTTAGTTATGTCGTTTTCTACTTCTAGTTCATAAGATAAGTTCATCTTATTAAACTCAGGAGTAAGAGAAAGTTCTTCATTCTTATCATTTGTTATATTTATAACTTTAAAATTATTTAAGAATGCATTATTACTTTGTAATCTATTTACTGTAATATGATATTCTTTTACTTTTTTATTTGCTGCGGTTACTGTTATTGTTATTAAATTGTCACCATATTCAAGTGTTTCTGGATTTTCTATTTTTACAGTTGCATTTTCATCATCTGGAATAGCTTCTAATGTTACATGTTCAGTATCTTTTGGTACTGTTATATAGTAATCAGTGATATTGTATGAATAATTAATTTCTACTTCTGGATCTATCACTTTTAATGATTTCAAGTCAGCATTACCATTCATATCTCTTGTTATTTCATAGTTCCATTTACTTGTATTCTTTTTGTCTTCACTAGTAACTTCTACTTTTATATTATTTTTTCCACCAGATAATGCATATACTCCATCACCTTTTGTAGTTTGGAAATAATGTGCTTTATCTACAACCATAGTAATTTCTCTAATTGTATATGGTACAGTTACTTCATAATTATGAATATCTTTATTAAATGTATAGTTACATGCTCCTTCATATTCTTCACAATATGTTTTTATTAAACCGTTTATCTTAATACTATTTGGAATTGGATTTGTATCTAATTCACGATGTACTACAAGTGTATATGTTTTAGTGCTTCCATTTTCAGCAGTTACAACTAAATTTATTTTAGTTTCTCCACCTTCTATAACATAATCACCATTACCTATTACACTTGCTTTACCATCTGCTGGTACACCTTCAACATTTATCTCTACCTCATCTGATGCAAGGTCTAGATAATATGTATCTTTGTTATAATCCCATTCTGATGGAGTTAATGTTCCTTTATTAACTATAATTCCATCTAAATAGTTATTTTCACTTTCTTGATATGGTATTGATATTTTTACCATACCGTTTCCAGGATGACCTGTTTCTTCTTTGTCTCCACTTGGCGCAATAAAGTCATTACTACCGCTTAATGTCCCTGCATTTGTTAAGTAATAAGTACTATCTAAAAGCCAATCAGAGTTTCCTTCTATTACTGATGCAGTATCTTTTGTGTATACGAATCCAGATCCTCCACCACCTCCGTTTGACCAACCAGAAGTAGATCCAGATCCTCCTCCGTACCATCCACCACCACCGGCACCACCATAGTAGCTTCCGCTAGTGAATGAGGAAGATGCTCCTACACCAAATTTACCTACTGAACCTAGTACATTTCCATATATTCCGTAAGAACCTCCTTCAGTTTGAGTTCCTCCTCCTGCTTGTGTTCCACATGAACCACTAGAAGCTGAACCTCCACCTTTAAGTCCTCCTCCTACAGCACCAGATGCACAGCCATCAGATCCATGGCCGCCGCCTCCACCTGCGACAAGAATTCTACTATATAATGAGTCAGTTCCTACACGGATATCAGAGGCTCCTCCACCTTTTCCAACTTTTGAGTCGCCGCCTCCGTTAAATCCTCCATTTTGACCAGATCCACCAGTATAAACATAAAGTATTGTTCCTTTTTCTAAATATGCTGTACCATATGAGTAACCTCCACGGCCACCGTTATTACCACCTTGTGCACCCCATGCTTGTAAGAAATATTCATGATCATAAGGTATAACAACTGTTTGATAACTTCCTGTATAAGTTACATCTTTTTCATAACCACTTACTGTAATTCTTTTAATATTAATAGTATAAACTGTACTTGATACATGTGGTTCTGTTACTGTTATTGTAATTGTATATTCATCATCTTGTATATATCCATCGCCTAAGACATTTGATTTTGCTTCAATATCATATAGTTCTGTAGTTGCATGTACTGCGGCAATATGACTCTCAAGATTAATGTCCATAGTTGTTTCATCGATTGGTACATCATATTCAAGTTTTGTACCTCCATCACTAGTTAATGTTAATTTCTTCATTTTACTAGAGTGTGGAAGAGTAATATTTAATGTATAAATTTTTGTACTTGTTCCTGTTTCATTTATTACTGAAATAGGTATAGTATATTTATTATTTTTATTTGATATATGGCCTAAATTTGTAATTATTTGATCACTTGATCCTTTATCTACAGTTAAGTCATATTCATCCATATAATATGGAAGAGTTAAGTTATATTCATATGTATTTTTATTAAATGTTGTATTTCCGAATTCTGATACAGATTTACCATCTAAATAAATATTATTTAAATAATCTATATTATTTGCTTCACGATGTATATGATATGTGAATATATCAACAACACCATTTACATATGTTATAGCAACTTCAAAATCGTTGTCTCCAACATGTATTTCTCTTGTTCCATCACCTGTAACATTAATAATTGAGTCACTATCTGTTACTGTAAATGTAACAAGTGATGAATCATTACTATCTAATGTTCCTGTATAATCTTTTATTTTGTAATCAAATTCTTTATCTATTTTTACGTTATCACTAACTTTTATTTGATAATCATAAGATAGTGCGAATGATATTTTTACATATCCATCACCAGAATGTCCTGTTTCAGTTTCTCCTTTTGGTGTTGGCATTTCACTATTTCCAGATACTGTTTTTGCCTCTGTCAAATAAACATTTTCACCTGGTAAATAGTCTTCTGGTACTATTGTTTTATTACTTTCAGTCCAAATAAATCCTGAACCTCCAGCTCCGGAACGGTCATCATCGCCTCCACCGTCAACGCCAGAGCCGCCACCTCCATACCAGCCGCCGCCTCCAGCACCACCAAAGCCACTATTAGCGTATACACCGTTACCACCTTGACCAAATGATCCAGATATGTTACCAGTTCCTGCTTGTGTTTGTGTTCCACCAGTTCCTAAAGTACCAAAACTTCCATTACCAGAACCACCAGTTAAACCTCCACCGTAGCCACCGGCATTTGATGATGAACCAACAGATCCTCCACCACCAGCGACTAAAATACGATTATTAAGTGTATAGCCTCCAGATCTAATATCTGATGCACCACCACCATAGATATTTGCTCCTGGCAATAGTCCACCACCATTATATCCTTTGTGATTATTACCATCACCACCAACATAAACATAAAGTATTTGTCCTCTATTTAGGAAGATTTGTCCAGTAGAATAACCACCTTTACCTCCATTGTTATTTCCTCTATGTCCACCTTGTGCACCCCATGCTTCTAGTGTATAAATTCCTGTTGCTGGCGCAATAAATTTTTGCCATGAACCTGTATATTTGTATCCATAATTACCATCATCTAATAAATAATCACTTTGTTTATGGAATGTAAATGTATATGTTACTGTAAGTCCTGTTATATCATTCGTAACATCAACTGCGTATACATATTTTTTTTCGCCGTCTTTAAAATAGTATGCGCCCTTTTGACTTTCAACTTTTGAATATCCTTCATTTAGTATAAAACTTACATTTATGTAATCAACACTATCTAGTACTGATAAATCATAATCATAAACTGAATAATCAAAGTCAACTGGAATATCACCATCGTTTATTGTTACACTTGATACACCATTTATTAATTTTGGTGTAATTCTAGCAAATCCATCTCCTGTGTGACCTGTTTCATTTGCGCCTGTTGGTGATTTAAATGTTTGATTACCGCTATAAAGTAGACCATTTGATAAATAACTTTTATCTGTTACTAAATATCCTGATGGTACATTTGATGCGGATGATTCACTCCATATAAATCCTGAACCTCCAGCTCCTGAACGGTCATCATCACCACCACTGTCAACACCAGAGCCGCCGCCACCATACCAGCCGCCGCCTCCAGCACCGCCGTAACCGCCATTTGCTCCATAACTGTTACCACCTTGGCCAAATGACCCTGCATTCTGTCCTGTACCACCACTTGTTTGTGTTCCACCTGTTCCAACAGCACCATAGCCACCTATAGCATTTTCACCAGTTAGACCACCACCGTCACCACCGGCATTTCCTGAAGCACCAACAGATCCTCCACCACCGGCAACTATTACACGGTTGTATAAAGAATCTCCACCATAACGAATGTCAGACGCACCTCCACCATAGCCTAAACTTGTTTGAATCCAAACACCACCAGAACCATAGTATCCTGATACTTGTCCACCACCATTATAGCCTTTACCTGTTCCATTTATGTTTGTTGTATTACCACTTCCACCAACATGTACATATAAAACTTCACCTTTTGATAAGTACATTTCGGCATATGAGTAACCACCTTTACCACCGTTTTTAGCACCACGGTCACTTCCTTGAGCTCCCCATGTTTCTAATGAATATATACCAGTTGCTGGTACATAGAATTTTTCATAATCACCTGTATAACTGTATCCATATGAAACCGTTGATCCTTTTTCTAAATGACTATTTTGTTTTCTAATTGTAACGTTATAAGTTGTTACTACACCTGTTGCATTATCTGTTAATGTTATTGTATTTGTAAATGATAATATATTTGTCATATCTACCACTTTATTTGTTTGATTTACTGTATAACCTTCTTCAGTTGCTACATTAAATCTTACATTTGTCATATCATTATCAACATTTAGATAATAATCATGAACTTCATAATTAAAATCTATTGGTATATTACCACGATTAATTTTTATATCTGTTATTCCGTTTGATTTTATAAGTGTTATTTTTGCTTTACCATCACCAGAATTAGCTCCTGATGTATATGTTGCTGCATTAATAAAGTATTTTTCTGACACGTTATAACTTGATGGAACACTTGTTTTAGTAGTATTACTCCAAGCAAAGCTAGAGCCTCCACCGCCTCCACGGTCATCGTCTCCACTTCCATCTGGATTTGCTCCTCCACCACCGAAGAAGCCTCCACCTCCAGAACCTGCATAACCTCCGCTTGCATTAAGTCCATTACCACCTTTACCAAAACTTGCACGATATGATCCAGCGGCTGTAATTGAAGCACCAACACCTCCAGAACCACAGCCCGATGTAGATCCACCAGTTAGACCACCGTAGCCACCGGCATTTCCATATCCACCAACAGATCCGCCACCACCTGCGACCATAATTCTTGAATTTAATCCATCAGTATTATCCCAAGTACCAGGTACTAAACGTATATCAGTTGCTCCTCCACCTGTTACTTTAACAGGTCTTGAACAAATTGCATTACTTGAGCATATTTCAGGAATATAACCACCACCATTATATCCATTATGATTTTTACCATTACCACCTACATAGATATAAAGCATTTCGCCTTTATTTAAATATATTTCACCAGAGGTATAACCACCTTTACCGCCATTGCTAGCACCACGGTCACCACCTTGTGCTCCCCAAGTTTCTAATTTATAAACACCTGATTTATAAGCATAGAATGTTTGATAATCTCCAGTATAGTCGTAGTAATAAGATGTTCCACCACCAGCATTTAAGTAATAATTATGTTTTTTTACTTTGAAAGTATATACTTGAACAAGTCCTGTAGTATTATCTGTTAATGTTACTGTATTTGTTACTGATAAAATATTTGTCATATCAGTTACTTTATTGCTTTGTGAAAGAGTATATCCATCCTCTGTAGTTATATCAAATTTAATTTGTTTTACATCATTGTTAACTGTAAAATCATAATCATATCTATCATATGAGAAATTAACAGGCACATCACCATTATTAATTTGTACATCAGTTATTCCATTCATTTCAAGTAATGTTATTTTTGCTTTACCATCGCCAGCATTTGTTCCTGTTGAATAACTAATAGAGTTCATATAATATTTTTCATCTATATTCATTGAAGAGTAATTTGATTTTGATTGTGCGTTGTAAGCGAAACTAGATCCGCCGCCCCCGCCTTTATCATCATCGCCGCTGCCATCTGGATTAGCTCCTCCGCCACCAAAGAAGCCACCACCACCGGCACCACTATATCCGCCACTTGCATGAAGTCCATTTCCGCCTTTACCAAAACTTGCACGATATAATCCTGCAGCCGCAATTGTTGCGCCTCCTCCTCCAGAACCATAACCTGATGATGCAGATACGCCAGAAAGACCACCAGCTCCACCTGAATTTCCTGTTGAACCAACAGATCCTCCACCACCAGATACAATTAATCTTGTTTTTAAGCCTTCTTCGCTATCCCAAGCACCACTTGTTAAACGTATATCAGTAGCACCACCACCATAAATATTTAAATCTGGTAATAACCCACCACCATTATAGCCTTTATTTGTTGTACCATTACCACCAACATAAACATATAATATGTCTCCTCTTGTTAGATATATAGTGCCACTTGTATAACCACCTTTACCGCCATTATTACTTCCTCTATGTCCACCTTGTGCACCCCAAGTTTCTAATTTATAAACTCCAGTTTTTGGAGCAACAAAAGTTTGATAATCCCCAGTATAATTAAAGTCAAATTCAGTCCCAGCAGCATATACAATAGGTTTATTTAGTAGCACACTAAAAAGAATTAACGAAAATGTTAAAACTAATTTAAAAATTAACCTATTTTTAAGTTCATTAAATCTTTTCATAAACACTACTCTTCCATTATGTTATACTAATTTAATTATATAATATATTTTTAAAAAAGTCAGCAATATTGTTTAAAAATATGAAACATTTTATCCAATTTTTATTATATTTAAATATGAAACAGTATCTTCATCTGGAGTAAGTGTTACATTCGTTGTAGATGACACTGCTAAATCTATTTTTTCATCTTTATTTAGACTTACAATAATACTTCCATTAAACCACACATATTCTTGATTATTTACCTTTTTTGTAATTTTTGTTCCATTTATTGTGATGTTTTCTTTTCTTAATTCAATAGATATATCACTTTGTGCTGATGCGACTGATGAAAAAAAATAATCAATTTTATATATACCTGCATTTAATACTTTCACCGTATTTGTAAAAGATATATCCATATTTTTTATTTGTGAATTTTTACTTAATTCTACTTGATTTGGAGTATTTGCTACCAACATATATGAATTACCATTATCTTCATATAAACTTGCATAAGAATCAAGTATAGCTGTTCCAACTGACCCTTGTGGTCCTATATCTCCTTTATCGCCTTTAGGAATTAAAAATGTTAAATAATGTGTATTGTCAGTAAATTCATCTTTAACTTCTGCCAATTGACCTGAATCAACTGTTTTTGTATTAATAACTTCAATCTTTTCACTAATTCCTGGATCACCTTTTGGTCCTATTTCACCATTTACTCCATCAAATCCTTGCGGTATATAAAAATCCAATGTATGCACATTTTCAGCATAAGTATCTTCAACTCTTGCTCTTGCATTTGCATCTAATGTCTCTGTTTTACCAATAATAATTTTATCTCCAGCTTCACCTCTAGGAATTGTAAAATTTAAAATAGCATTTTTATTTGTACCAACATTTTCCACCATTGCATTCGTATTTGCTTCACCAGTTTTTGTTTCTCCAACATCAACAGTTGAAAAACCATTTTCACCCTTTGGTCCTGTCGGACCTATTTCTCCTTTTGGACCTGTTGGTCCTTGTATATAACATTTTTTACATTTATTTTTTTCTTCTTCTATTTTTTTTCTTATTTTTTCAAAATCTGCATTACAATCATGATACATATTATACCTCCTCATTTTATAATATGCACATCATATATAATAGCAACAAAAAAAATCATATTAAAATGATTTTTATTTAACAATATTTGATACTAATCCAAATGATATAAACATCATAATAATACTTGCCATGATAACTCCTACAAGTATTGCTAAAAATGACTTTTTCTTATCCATTTCAAGTACTGATGCAATTAATGATCCTGTCCATGCGCCTGTACCTGGAAGTGGTATTCCAACGAATAATACTAATCCTAAATATCCAAATTTTTCTATTTGTCCTTTTCTTTTTTCTACCTTTTTATCAAGCCAATCAGCGATTTTTTTGCTTTTTTTACCATTTCTCATTTTATCTAATATTTTATTTATTAAAAGTAATATAAATGGTATTGGAAGTAAATTTCCTACAATACTTATTATGTAACTTGGAAGTGGATCAAGTCCTAATAATGCTGCTGCTAAAAGTCCACCTCTTAACTCTAATATTGGTAATAATGATATAATAAAAACTAATAGTTCTTTACCAAATGCTACGCCTGTAAGTCCACCAAAAGTTCCTAATATTCCTTTAACTAATTTTTCACTCATGCTTTGTTCCTTCCTTATTTTTTTATACAATAAAATTTATACCATATATTTTTATTTTTGTCTATAAAAAAAACTGCTAACATATGCTAACAATTTTTTTATAATTATTTTGTTTCTGCTTCATCAAAACCACAATCTAATTGTGTTTCAATTTTATAAGAAGTTTGGTTATAAGGCTTTTGTGGATAAACAATTACTCTTGTATTTGTTCTATCACATGCTTTATTTGTTTTATTATTAACAAATTTATTTATCTTATCTGAATTTTTATTATTATCATAACGTGATAAATTATCTAAATTGATTTTTATACCAATTGTTTCATATTTAGATAAGAAATTTGCTCTTTCTTCATCTGTTGAACCAACTTGTGTATAATAGAAATTTTCATAGAAATCTTTACCCATTGATTCTAATGATTTAGATAATGATGCTTCTTGTCCACCTTTTTTCAAAAACATAAAACATCCCACTACAATAAGAACAATAATAAGAACTATTCCACCAATCATGCATAATAAACTCTTTTTTTTATGTGTTCCTTCTGAAATTACTTCTTCTTTTGTTTTATCTTCTTTAACTTCCTTTGCCATACATATACCTCCATTATTCTATTTTCTTAATTATATCACATTTTTTATCTTTATAGCAATATTATTTACATTTTATTATTTTTTATTCACCAATTAAAAGTCCATATTTATTTTTACTATTTTTAACAATTATTACTACATTTGATGAACCATTTTCTGCAACTTTATTTATTGTTACATCATCAATTTTCTTTATTGTTTTTCCTTTATTATTAACTATTTTAATATATTTTTCACTTGTATTATTAATATATATTGCATTTTTATATGGATTTATCTTTTCTAAATTATTATTAGATATAGTTTCATTTTTATCCAATTTATACTTAACTGTTTTTTCGTATGCAACATTTTTAAGTGTTATATTTTCACTATCTAAACTCATTATTGAAGTATCACTATAAATAATAGAACTATTCTTAGGTGACTCAAATATTATTTCTCCTTCACTATTTCTAATAATATTTTTATCAGAACTATACTTATAATACTTGTTGTTATTAATAGTTATTATTTCACCATTATTATCATTTAATTTTTTCTTTTCTTTAGCAAAATAGAATACTAAAGATGTAGTACTTTCATTTTCTCCTAATATAACTTCGCTATCAATTATAACAATTTCATTATCCGATGAAAGTAATTCTTTATTATTTTTATCATATAAAACATATTTATTTTTATAATCACTATTACTTGATTTTGAGTATTTAATTACCTTATATCCATTATTATATTGTATATATTTTTCTGGTAATTTTTCGTTACTTTCAAGTTTTAAAATTACTTTATTTTCTGTTAAATCGTATACAACTGTTACTGGAGTATCACATTTTTTACTAGAACAATTTACTTGATAATATAACCCTTTTTTTGAATCTAATTTAGTAACATTGGAATATATATTTTCTGTTTTCGAATATTTATAAATTTCAGAATATTTTTTTGTTTTTAATTCATATATTCCAAAGCTATTATTTTTTAAATTATCAACAAAAACATATTTTTGATCATCATCAATTACAGATGAAGTATATAAATAGTATTTATCTTTTAAATTTGATTTAATTTCATTAACTAAATCAATTTGTTCCTTATTATCATTTAATTTAATTTGTTTTCCTTTTTTTGTTAATAAATATTTAACATTTTTATTTGTTTGTTTTTTAGTTATAATTAATTCATCTTTATTTTCTGACTCTTTATATTTATCAAATTCTTCACCTATTATTTTATTTGATTTTATATTAAAATAACTATATTTTGAAGTTTTTTCATTCTTTACTATTATATAAATAGTATTATCTTCTTCATCCTTTATTTCTTTATCTACACTATAGTTTGAAAGAATTTTTTCAAATTTTTTATTAAATATACTATACTCATTATTTATTTTCAAACTAATATATTCTTTATTGTTATAAAAATCTATCTTTTCTATATTAGAATATATTTTTTTACCATTTTTCTTTGCTTTTTTTGCAAAAAGTCTGATTTTTGCGAAAGTACGCGCTTTATTTATTTTGCTCTTTTTCTTGCAGGAGCTTGTCTTTTTCCAAAAGCGGTTTCAGATATTGACCGGTAAAGCTGCCTGGCACCTCTGCCACCTGTTCAGGCGTGCCTTCGGCCACGATCTCACCGCCTGCACTGCCGCCTTCAGGGCCAAGGTCAATGATATGGTCGGCGCACTTGATAAGATCCAGATTGTGCTCGATGACAATAACCGTGTTGCCCGCATCTACCAGCTTCTGCAGCACCTCGATCAGGCGGTGCACATCTGCAATATGCAGGCCGGTAGTAGGCTCGTCCAGAATATACACGGTCTTGCCAGTGCTGCGGCGGGCCAACTCATTGGCCAGCTTCACGCGCTGTGCTTCGCCGCCGGAAAGGGTGGTGGCGCTCTGGCCCAGTGTTACATAGCCAAGACCCACGTCCAGCAGGGTCTGCAGTTTGCGGGCGATCTTGGGCTGGTTGGAAAAGAATACCACTGCTTCCTCCACGGTCATGTTCAGCACATCAGAGATGGTCTTTTCCTTATACTTCACTTCCAGCGTTTCGCGGTTGTAACGCGCCCCCTTGCATACCTCGCAGGGCACGTACACATCCGGCAGGAAGTGCATCTCGATCTGCAGAATACCGTTGCCCTCACAGGCTTCGCAGCGGCCGCCCTTGACATTAAAACTGAAACGCCCCGGGCCGTAACCGCGCATTTTGGCATCCTGTGTCTGGGAGAATACCGTGCGGATATCATTGAACACACCGGTATAAGTGGCCGGATTGGAGCGCGGCGTACGGCCAATGGGCTGCTGGTCGATACCGATGACCTTATCCACAAATTCCAGCCCTTCTACCCCATCGCATTTGCCTGCGCGGGAACGCGCACCGTTCAGCTCGCAGGCAAGCGTCTTATACAGAATTTCGTTGATGAGGCTGGACTTGCCGGAGCCGGAAATGCCGGTAACGCAAATAAACTCTCCCAGCGGGAATTTCACGTCGATATTGCGCAGGTTATTTTCCCGTGCACCCCGTACAGTAAGGTAATTCCCGTTGCCGGTGCGGCGGGTCTGCGGTACGGCAATGCGTTTGCGGCCAGAGAGATAATCGCCGGTGATGCTGCGCTTTGCCTTGCAGATGTCCTTCACGCTGCCAGCGGCTACGATCTCACCGCCATGCACGCCTGCGCCCGGGCCTACATCCACGATATAATCCGCGCTGCGCATGGTATCTTCATCATGCTCCACCACAATGACTGTGTTGCCGAGGTCGCGGAGATTTTTCAGGGTGGCAATGAGCTTGTCGTTATCGCGCTGATGCAAGCCGATGGACGGCTCGTCCAGCACATAGAGCACGCCGGAAAGCGCACTGCCGATTTGAGTGGTCAGGCGGATGCGCTGGCTCTCGCCGCCGGAAAGGGTGCCTGCGGAGCGGGCCAGCGTGAGATAATCCAGACCCACGCTCTGCAAAAACTGCAGGCGGTTCCGGATCTCCTTCATGATCTGCCCGCCGATCTGCTTCTGCTTTTCGGTCAGGTTCGGTTCGTTCTCGGCAATGAATTTCAGCTCGTCCCGGATGGACATTTCGCAGAAATCGCTGATGTTCTTATCCCCGATGGTCACAGCCAGCACCACGGGTTTCAGGCGCTTGCCGTGGCAGTCCGGGCACTCCACGCCGGACATGAAGCTGCCGATTTCTTCCTTCATCCACTCGCTGTTGGTCTCGCGGAAGCGGCGCTCAAGGTTCTCCACGATGCCCTCGAAGGTATTATAATACACACCGCTTCCGAACTCATTCGTGCGGTGCATCTCGATTTTTTCGCCATTGGTTCCGTACAGCAACGCATTGACAGCTTCGGTGCTCATCTCTTTGATGGGCGTATCCAGCGTAAAACCGTACTTTTTGCCAAGACCCAGATAATACATTTCGGATACAGACCCCTCGGCATAGTACCAGCCGCTGGCCTTGATGGCACCCTCCCGGATGGAAAGATTGCGGTTGGGCAGGATGCGTTCCTCATCCACCCGCATAAAAGTGCCCAGACCTGTACACTTCTCGCAGGCACCCAGCGGGTTGTTGAACGAAAACAGGCGGGGCGAAAGGTCGCTGATGGAAATGCCGTGCTCCGGGCAGGCAAAGTTCTGGCTGAACGTCATGCACTCGCCGCCGATGACATCTACCTCGGCGATGCCGCCCGTCAGCGCCAGAGCTGTCTCCAGCGAGTCCGCCAGACGGCCCCGGATGCCCTTGCGGATGGCAAGGCGGTCCACCACGATCTCCACGGTGTGCTTGACGTTCTTTTCCAGGCTGATCTCCTCGTCCAGATCATAGAGGTTGCCGTCGATCCGGGCGCGGGAATAGCCGCCCCGCCGGGCGGCGTCCAGCTCTTTCTGCTGGGTGCCCTTGCGCTGGCGGACGACCGGAGCCAGCACCTGGAACTTTGTCCCCTCTTCCAGCTTGAGCACGGCGTCCACCATCTCGTCCACGGTCTGCTGGCTGATGACCCTGCCGCAGACCGGGCAGTGTGGGATGCCGATGCGTGCATACAGCAGACGGAGGTAATCATAAATTTCGGTCACCGTGCCCACCGTGGAACGGGGGTTGTGGCTGGTGGTCTTCTGGTCGATGGAAATGGCCGGAGACAGGCCAGTGATCTCGTCCACATCGGGCTTATCCATCCGGCCCAGGAACATCCGGGCATAGCTGGAAAGGCTCTCGACATAGCGGCGCTGGCCGTCGGCGTAAATGGTATCAAAGGCCAGGCTGGACTTGCCCGAGCCGGACAGGCCGGTCATGACGATGAGCTTTTCCCGCGGGAGGGTCAGGCTGACATTTTTCAGGTTGTGCTCCCGGGCCCCTTTGATGATAATTTTATCGTTTGCCAAGGTATTTTCTCCCTCTTCTCTGTGTCTGTGCGTGGTTCTGCTTCCGCTCCTGTTCGGCGGACGAATCTGCCGTGGGGTTCTCGCCCCGGCGCAGGCGGTCGATCTGGTCACGCAGGAACGCCGCGTGCTCAAACTCCAACAGCTTGGCCGCCTCTTTCATCTCCCGGGTCAGGCGGTCAATGGCGGCCTCCCGCTCCAGCTTGCCCATCCGGCGGGTATTCATTTTGGCGTTCTCGGCCTTATCGCTGATTTCAATGCTGTCCGGGATGGCCTTGACGATGGTTTTGGGCACGATGCCGTGTTCCTTGTTATAGGCCATCTGGATGGCGCGGCGGCGCTCTGTCTCGGTAATGGCGCGGTCCATGCTGTCGGTGATCTCGTCCGCGTACATAATGACAAGGCCCTCGGCGTTGCGAGCCGCGCGGCCAATGGTCTGAATCAGGCTGGTCTCGCTGCGGAGAAATCCCTCTTTGTCCGCGTCAAGGATGGCAACCAGGCTCACCTCGGGCAGGTCCAGACCCTCACGCAGGAGGTTGATGCCCACCACCACGTCGATGGAGCCAAGGCGCAGGTCTTTGATGATCTCCATTCGCTCAAAAGTATCCACCTCGTGGTGCATATATCTGACTTTGATGCCCTGCTCGGTGAAGTAATCCGTCAGGTCCTCGGCCATCTTCTTGGTCAGGGTGGTCACAAGCACCCGCTCCTGGCGCTCGATCCGGGCATGGATCTCACCCAGCAGGTCGGTCACCTGCCCCTCCACCGGGCGCACCGAGATGACCGGGTCCAGCAGACCGGTGGGCCGGATGACCTGCTGGGCCACCTGGGTGCTGTTCTGGCGCTCATACTCGCCCGGGGTGGCCGAGACAAAGATCATCTGGTTGAGCTTGGACTCCACTTCCTCAAACTTCAGCGGGCGGTTGTCGAACGCCGAGGGCAGGCGGAAGCCATACTCCACCAGCGTTTTCTTGCGGGCGTAGTCGCCGCCGTACATGGCCCGCACCTGTGGCAGGGTGACATGGCTCTCATCCACAAACAGCAGAAAATCCTCCGGGAAATAATCCAGCAGGGTCGTGGGCATACTGCCCGGGGCGCGGCCTGAGAGGACCGCCGAATAGTTCTCGATGCCCTTGCAGATGCCCACTTCCGTTAGCATCTCAATGTCGTAATTCGTCCGCTGCTGGATGCGCTGGGCCTCAATGAGTTTGCCCTCCGCCGTGAATTGCTTGACCTGGGCATCGCACTCCGCGCGGATCTTCTCAATGGCGGCAGCCTTTTTCTCGGCGCTGACGATGTAGTGGCTGGCCGGGAAGATGGCCACATGCTTGACCACGTTCTGTTTGGCACCCGTCACCGGGTTGAATTCGAGGATGCGGTCGATCTCATCCCCAAAGAACTCCACCCGGATGGCCAGGTCGCTCATATAGGCCAGGTAGATATCCACCGTGTCGCCGTGGACGCGGAATTTGTTGCGGATAAAGTTGATGTCGTTCCGCTCATATTGCAGGTTGACCAGCCGCCGGCAGAGCTCGTCCCGCTCCAGCTCCATGCCGGGGCGGAGGCTGATAACCATGCTGCGGTAGTCGATGGGGTCGCCCAGCGAGTAGATGCAGGACACCGATGCCACAATGATGACGTCCCGCCGCTCTGAAAGTGCCGCCGTGGCCGAGTGGCGCAGGCGGTCGATCTCGTCGTTGATGGCGCTGTCTTTCTCGATATAGGTATCCGTGCTGGGGATATAGGCCTCCGGCTGGTAGTAGTCGTAGTAGGAGACAAAATACTCCACCGCGTTTTCCGGGAAAAACGAGCGGAACTCGGTGCACAGCTGGGCCGCCAGTGTTTTGTTGTGGGCCAGCACCAGCGTGGGGCGGTTGCATTTTGCAATGACGTTGGCCATGGTAAAGGTCTTGCCGCTTCCGGTAACGCCCAGCAGGGTCTGGCAGCGGTCTCCCCGCTCCACGCCCTCCACCAGCCGCGCGATGGCCTGAGGCTGATCACCCGTGGGCTGATAATTGGACACCAGCTTAAACGTCTGCTCTGCCACGGCCCTCTCTCCTCTCTAAAACCACAATTAGTTGTTTTCTTCTCCGTGAGTATACCACAATTATTTTATAAAGTAAACCATTTGTTCAGTAAGGACGGAGCATCTGCCCGCTCTCAAAATCATAAAACGGCAGACGGCCCTCCTCCCGCATGGAAAAATATTCTGTTTCCGTCAGGATCAGATGATCCCGCAGCTGGATTTTGACCAGCCCCAGCGCCCGGACGATGTTCTCCGTGGCCTGCAGGTCTTCCCGGGAAGGCATCGCCATCCCGTTGGGGTGGTTGTGGCAGAGCACCACGCTGTCGGTGCCGCCCTTAAGAGCCGCCGCCACCACGTCCTTGATCTCAAAGCTGACCTTGCTGCTGGTGCCCTCCCGCAGCCAGTACGCGCCCCGCACCCGGCTGCGGCTGTCCAGCGCCATCAGCAGGGCCCGTTCCCGGTCTGCAGGCTGCGTACGGCGCCGTTGCCCCCATTTTGAGGGCTTACCCAGTGAGCCAACGGCAAGATTTCTTCAGAGGCGTCGGCCGGAACCGTCGCCAATCCTGCGCGCTGCAGGATGGGAATGTCGGGCACGTCGTCGCCCATATAGGCCGTCTGTTCGGCAGTTACACCGTGTTCTGCGAGAATTTCTTCCCAGGCGTGTGTTTTGAATCGTTTGCCTTGCTTGACGCACGTGATACCGAGTTCTTTGGCTCGAGAAGCCGTTTGTGCGGAAATGCGTCCGGTGAGGATGGCAACAGGGATTCCCGCAGCCTGCAGCATTTTGATACCCAAACCGTCGCGGGTGTAGAAACGCTTGACGAGTTCGCCGTTTTCACCCGTCCAAATAGACCCATCGGTGAGCACCCCGTCAACATCCAGTACAACCAGACGAACGGAGGTTGCGCGAGTAAACAAATCTGTCATTAGATTACCTTCGATGCCATGAGATCGTGGATGTGGAGCGCCCCGACAAGATGCCGCTCGTTGTCGATCACTAGAAGCTGGTTGATCATGCGATCGTCGATGATCTTAGCGGCGGAAGCAGCCATGGCTTCCGGTGTGATCGTAGCAGGGGTGCTGGTCATGACTTCGTCGATCTTGACGCCGCGGATATCGCCGCGTTGTTCGATCAGACGACGCAAGTCGCCTTCGGTGAAAATCCCCAGAACCTTATTGTCGTTGTCGACAACGGCCGTCATACCGATGTGCTTTTTGGTGATTTCTCGCGTGGCTTCCAGGACCGTGGTACCGGAGCGCACCACGGGAACTTCGTTGCCGGTACGCATGACGTCTTTGACGTGGGTGAGAAGTTTGCGGCCGAGCGCTCCGCCCGGATGGGAACGAGCGAAGTCTTCCTTCGTAAAGCCCTTGGCGTGCATGCAGGCAACGGCAAGCGCATCACCCATTGCCAACGTGGCCGTTGTGGAAGATGTGGGTGCTAAGTTGAGCGGACAGGCTTCGAAGGGGACATGCACGTTGAGATTGACGTCGGCGTGACGCGCGAGCGAACTGTCCGGGTTGCCCGTGATGGAAATAAATTTGGCGCCTTCTCGGTTGATGATCGGAACGATGGTGAGAAGTTCGTTGGAACTGCCCGAATAGGAAATGCCGATGACGACATCGTCAACGGTGATCATGCCCAGGTCACCGTGAGCGGCTTCGGCGGCATGCACGAAAAAGGCGGGCGTACCGGTGGAAGCTAACGTTGCGGCAAGTTTGCGGCCGATGTGCCCCGATTTTCCCACGCCGCTCACAACAACTCGGCCTTTGCAGTTCAAAAGCATTTCGACGGCTTTTCCGAAATGCTGCGCGTCGAGCGTATCGGCAAGATCTCTGACGGCTTGCGCTTCGTGCAGGAGCACTTCGCGGCCGAGTGCAATGGCGCCGTCGCAGTTGGCAGTATCGTTCATAAAACTGAATCAAAAGACCTAAGGAAACACATCATTTTAGCGCGTGAGCTTCTTTTCCCATTGAGCAAAATTGCGGCTAAACTTTTCCGCCGATTTTTTTCTTTTTACTCGCTTATGACCGAATTGCAATCCGTCCGTATTGACAAGTGGCTTTGGGCCGCCCGATTCTTCAAAACACGTACGCTTGCGCAGGAAGCTGTCGAACTCGGCCGCGTGCGTCTGGACGGCAACCGCATCAAGTCTTCTCGTGAAGTCAAGCCCGGCGATCGACTGGAAATCACGCGCGGTGAAGAGAAGTTCACGGTCTTCGTGGAAAAGCTTTCTGTGGTGCGCGGCCCCGCGTCTGTGGCACAAACGCTTTATCGCGAAACGGACGAGTCAAGAATTTTGCGCGAAGAAAACGCCGCGATTCGAAAGCTTGCCGCCGAACCGGCACTTTCCATCAAAAAGGGGCGCCCCACCAAACGCGATGCCCGACGCATTCGTTATTTCACGCGCGAAGGTTTTGAATAACGAAAAAGAGCCTTCACGAGAAGGTCTCGAAAAGGCTCTTTGCGACATCAGCCGAAGTCTCGCGGTCAGACGTTAAAGAGGAAGTTCATCACGTCACCGTCGGCTACGACATAATCTTTGCCTTCGGCACGCATCTTGCCGGCTTCCTGTGCGCCCTTTTCGCCCTTGTAGGCGATGTAGTCGTCGTAACTGATCGTCTGCGCGCGAATGAAGCCGCGCTCGAAGTCGGTGTGGATGACGCCGGCGGCCTGCGGTGCCGTATCGCCCTTGTGAATTGTCCAGGCTCGCACTTCCTTGACGCCGGCCGTGAAGTAGGTTTGCAGACCGAGGAGGTCGTAACCGGCGCGAATCACGCGATTAAGCCCTGGTTCGTGCATGCCCATGTCTTCCAGGAACATGGCTTTGTCTTCATCATCAAGTTCGGCGATTTCAGCTTCGGTCTTGGCGCAGACAGCTACCACGGGGGCGTGTTCGCCGGCGGCCAGGTCTTTGACGGCGTCAAGCAGAGGATTGTTTTCAAAGCCGTTTTCGGTGACGTTGGCAACGTACATGACGGGTTTGAGTGTGAGCAGGAAGAGGGGACGGATGATCGCGAGTTCTTCCTTGGAGAGCTTGGCTGCGCGAGCGGGCTTTCCTTCGTTGAGGAAGGGCAGAACCTTCTCGAGGACCTGCACGAGCTTCAGAGCTTCTTTGTCACCGCCCTGACGAGCCTGTTTGCTCCAACGGTTGAGCGCCTTTTCAACGGAGGCAAGGTCGGCAAGAGCTAATTCCGTGTTAATGACTTCAATGTCATCCAGAGGAGAGACTTTGCCTGCGACGTGTACGACGTTTTCGTCTTCAAAACACCGCACGATGTGTGCAATGGCGTCGCACTCACGGATGTTGGCTAGGAACTGGTTACCCAGGCCTTCGCCCTTGCTGGCGCCTGCGACGAGGCCGGCGATGTCCACGAATTCCACGGTGGCCGGCACGATGCGTTCAGGCGAGACGATGTCGGCGAGCTTCTGCAGACGAGGATCGGGCACTTCCACAATGCCCACATTGGGCTCGATGGTGCAGAACGGATAGTTTTCCGCTGCAATACCGGCTTTCGTTAACGCGTTAAAGATGGTGGATTTGCCGACGTTGGGCAAACCGACGATGCCGCATTTCAGTCCCATGACGATTAAGTTCCTGTGCGAAAAATGTGAAAGCGATAGATCAAATAATTATGGCGCAGCAAGCCGGACTTTTTCAGGCTTGGGATGCAGGCTCTTGCTTTTCGGGCGTTTTTTCGGTTTTGGCGGGTTTGGGCGGATGCGCAAACTTGCCGATGGTGCGCTCGGCGCCTTCGAATTTTCCCAGAGCCAAATTGTCGATAGCCTTGAGAGCGCCCTCGAGACATTTCGAGATACCTTCGGACTGTTCGGTCGTGGCGCGTCCGAGTACCCAGTCGATCACGGCCATGCCCGGGCACAGCTGACGCGGATGACCGATACCGACGCGCAGGCGCCAGAAGTCACCCGTTGCAAGGCGTTGCGTGATGTCCTTGAGGCCGTTGTGACCGGCGTTGCTGCCGCCGAACTTCAGGCGCATTGTCCCCGGCGCGAGATCGAGTTCGTCGTGAACTATCAGAATTTCTTCCGGAGAAATTTTGTAGTAGGCGGCCAACGGCTGTACGGCTTGCCCCGATAGGTTCATATATGTGGTGGGTTTAAGCAGCCACACGTCGCCGGCGGGCGTCGAAATGCGGGCCGTTTCGCCGAAAAATTTAGCCTGATGTGAAAAACGCGCGCCTTTGGCCTGAGCCAGACGATCGACGAAGTCAAAGCCGACGTTGTGGCGGGTGTTGCGGTATTCGTCTCCCGGATTGCCGAGACCGACGATGAGAGCAATGGGCTTTTGAGCCATGATGCAGTCTTCCTTTTTGTCCGAGCGAAACGTTATTCGTAGAAACGAGACGTATCGGACGGTTTTTTCTTTTTATCCTTGGTTTTGCCGCGGTGATCCTTCTCGCGATTGTCTTTTTTGTCGAATTTTCGTTTGGGTTTGCCGGCTCGGTCTTCACGCTCTTCAAAGCGCTTCGGAGCTCGATCGAACCGAATCGTCACGCGGCGGCCTTTGATCGTGCTGTCTTTGAGCGAGTCGACAACAGCAGAAGCAACGGACTTTTCTACTTCCACGAGCGTAAACGACTCGGTGATCTCAATAGCGCCGATCTTACGGCTGGCAATTCCAGCCTCGTTGGCGATGGCGCCTACAATATCACCGGGACGAACGCCTGATTTGTGGCCGGCACCGATGAAAATGCGGCTCATGCCGACTTCCGGAGCCTCGGTGAGGCGGCTGGGACGCGTCTTTTCGCGCTTGGGACGATCGAAAAGCGACGGAGCGGGGATCTCCTCTTCGTCTCCTGCACCGTTGACGGCACGGTTGGCAAGCGAGACAGCCGCGCAAGCGACTTCCATCGGATCAAACTGCGTGCACAGCGACTCGACGATCACGCGGCAGCGTTCGATCTGTTCGGTGTTGGAAAGCTCTTCGGCAATGGAATTCTTCAGTATCGAAAGACGTTTGGCTCGTGCATCGGTGAGCGTTGGAACGGTGCGCACTTCGATCTTGGCCTTGGTGTGAGACTCCAGAAGACGCAGACGGCGATGTTCACGCGGCTCAATCACGGAAATGGCCATGCCGGAGCGACCGGCGCGTCCCGTACGTCCGATACGGTGCACGTAAGTTTCCGGAGAAGCGGGCAATCCCAAATTGACCACATGCGTGAGGTTTTCTAGATCAATGCCGCGGGCGGCTACGTCGGTGGCGACGATGAGTTCGATGGAGCCATTTTTGGCTCGCTTCATAACTCGATCGCGGCTGGCCTGATCGAGACCGCCGTGCAGGGCCTCAACGGAAAATCCTCGTGCACGCAGGGCTTCCGTGACTTCGTCGACTTCCACGCGGGTTCGGGCAAAGCAGATGGCGAGCACCGCTTCCTCCACTTCGAGAATGCGGGCGAGAGCTGCCAGACGATGAGGACGCGCCACAACATAGGCCACCTGAGGTACGCGGGGTGCTTCTTCCGTGGTGTTCTTTTCGATGACGATGTGCTTGGGGTTCTTGAGATGCTTGTTGGCGATTTCAAGGATGCGCTCCGGGAGCGTTGCTGAAAACAGCGCCGTTTGGTGCGTTTCAGGCAATGCCGCCGTGAGCTCTTCGAGTTCTTCGGCAAAGCCCATGTCGAGCATCTCGTCGGCTTCGTCCATCACGAAGAACTGAACTTGGGAGAGATCGAGCGTACCGCGGTGCAGATGATCAAGCGCGCGTCCCGGCGTGGCAACAACGACATGTACGCCGCGTTTTAAAAGTCGAATCTGACGCGTGTAGTCCTGACCGCCGTAAATGGGGCAGGTTTCCAGACCGCTGTCTTGTCCAAGGTTGACAAAACTTTCGCTCACCTGCAGGCAGAGCTCGCGCGTGGGTGTAAGAACGAGTACGCGGGGAGCACCGGGCTTTGCTTCAGTACCGGCAAAGACCTCTACGGCGGGCAGCGCGAAGGCTGCGGTTTTTCCTGTGCCGGTAGCGGCCTGACCCAAGACGTCGCCGCCTTTGATGAGTTCGGGGACCGCGGCGGACTGAATCGGCGTCGGCTCTTCAAAGCCCAGACGCGCAACGGTCTCGCAGAGTTTTTCAGAAAGCCCCAGAGGAGCAAAGGCGGAGGTCATGCAATAGGTCTCAAGTCAAAGCGCTCAGAAAAGCGCAAATAACGAAAAAACCCGTTTTCTGCGGCAGCACCCAACGGATGCCTTCGGCAAAGAACGGGCTTGGGCTGCGTACGGCCGCGCTTTTTTGAGAAAGGCACGGCCGTTGATGCAACGAACTGCGCGATTAGGCAGCAGGCGTAGCAGCTTCCTGGGGAGCAGCGTTGTCGGCGTCGTCGCCGGCAACGTTGGCAACCGTAGCAACCGGGGTTTCGGGGTTGACAGCGGTCACGCCGGCGGGCAGGGCGATGTCGCCCACGCGCAGCGTGGTCTGGCTGGTCATGCCGGAGAGATCCACGTCGATGAATTCGGGCAGATCCTTGGGCAGGCAAGAAACTTCCACAGCACCCACGAGGTGGCTGATGAGGCCCTTGTCGATCTTGACGGCCGGGCTGTTTTCACCACCGAAGAAGTGCAGCGGCACGCGCATCGTCACGTTGGCGTTCGGGTCGATACGCTGGAAGTCCATGTGCAGAACTTGGTTCTTGTACGGGTGCATCTGGAAGGCACGCAGGACCACGAGCTGTTCAGTGCCGTCGAGTTCCATCGTCAGAATGGAGGAGTGGAACTTTTCCTTCTGCAGCGCGTAGAACATTTCGTTGTGATCAATGGCGATCATGGCTGCAGGCTGGTTCAAGCCGTAAAGGATTGCGGGAACCTTGGCTTCGCGGCGAAGGCGGCGGCTCGCACTCGTACCTTGCGTTGCGCGGGTAGCGGCGGTGAATTTCATGGTTAAGTACCTCAAAATAAACAAAAAAGTGTTCGCAACCGCGACCAGTTGCGAACAGGTTTTCAAAAAGGATTCGGATTGTAGCGGATTATTCGTTAAAAAGCTCGCTGACCGAATCTTCGCGTGCGATACGCGAAATCGTTTCGCCCACCAGAGGCGCACAGGAGAGCTGGCGAATCTTGGGGCATTCCTGCGCTTCGGGGCGCAGCGGAATCGTGTCGGTCACCACGACTTCGTCAAGAGCGGAGTTCTTGATGCGTTCGATGGCGTTGCCGGAGAAAACGGGGTGTGCGGCATAAGCAAGCACACGAGTAGCGCCGCGCTCCTTGAGAGCTCCGGCGGCGTTGCACAGCGTGCCGGCCGTATCGACGATGTCGTCGGTGATGACGCAGGTGCGCCCCTTGACTTCACCGATGATGTTCATGATTTCGGCAACGTTGGCGCGCGGACGACGCTTGTCGATGATGGCGAGGTCAACGCCGAGTTCCTTGGCCATAGCACGGGCACGAACCACACCGCCCACGTCGGGCGAGACGACCATCAGGTCAGGGTACTGGTGCGAGACCAGATCGTTCAGAAGAACGGGTGTCGAGTAAATGTTGTCGACCGGGACATCGAAGAAGCCCTGAATCTGGTCGGCGTGCAAGTCCATCGTGAGCACACGGTCGATGCCTACGCTCTGGAGCATGTTGGCGACAACCTTGGCGGAGATGGCCACGCGGGCCGAACGGGGACGACGGTCCTGACGAGCGTACCCGTAGTAGGGCATCACGGCGGTGATACGGCGGCACGAAGCGCGGCGCAGCGCATCGACCATGATCATCAGTTCCATCAGATTGTCATTGGTCGGCGCACAGGTGCTTTGAAGCACGAAAGCGTCACAGCCGCGGACGTTCTCGTTGATTTCAACCATAACTTCGCCGTCGGAGAAGCGGTTGACGGTTGCCCGTCCAAGCGGGATGTTCAGGTACTGAGCCACTGCATGAGCAAGCTTGGGATTGGCATTCCCCGAGAAGACCTTCAGGCTGTCAGAAATCATTTTTACCCTCTGAAAAGTGGGTGCGTGCACGAATGAACAACGCAGGAAATTTTGATGTGAAACACATCCTCGGACGGGAAAATGTTTTTTCTCGCCCGTAAAAAATAAAACCGCGCCAAGCAGTCTAGGACGCTCTTTACAAATTGCAAAGATTTTCCGAGACGCCTGCGCAGTTCGTTGTGCAGGAAAAACACTCAAAACAGTGTTTTGGCAGGGGTGGAAGGATTCGAACCTTCGCATACCGGAATCAAAATCCGGTGCCTTAACCGCTTGGCGACACCCCTGTCCGTTTTTCTCGTCTTTATCAGCCTACTAAGCAACCGACGGACGGATGTTCCTGAAGAATCTTCGTCACGTATCCCCGCATGGGGTACGAAACGGCTTCAAGCGCTTGTTTGGCGCTTTCTTCCGAGCCAAACAGTGCGAAAACCGCGGAGCCGGACCCCGTCATCCGGGCGCCGGAACCGAGAGCCTGCAGGGCTTTTCCGATCTCAGGATTGATCCGCACAGCAACAGGCTGCAAATCGTTTCGGCCGATGAGTTCCGGCCACTGACTGCTCAGTTGCTGAGAAAGAGCCGAAATTTTCAAGGATTTCGTGTCTCTTGTCAAGGCTGGATGCTGAAAAATCAATGCAGTAGAGGTAGGCTTCGACGGCATGGCAACTGCAACCCAGGCTTGCGGAACGGCGATTGGCATGAGAATGCCGCCTGTACCTTGAGCAAAAGCGTTTTGTCCAAATAAAAAGAATGGAACGTCGGCGCCGAGCGATTCGCCGATGGACATCAGTTTCTCTTGGGGCCAGTTGAGTCCCCAGAGCTTGTTAAGCCCCATCAGAGTGCTCGCACAGTCGCTAGAACCTCCGCCCATGCCTGCACCCGCTGGAATGCGCTTTGTAACGTGGATGCGGCATCCGATCGTTGTGCCGCTGATTTGCTGAAGACGGCGGGCGGCTCGTACGCACAGGTCTTTATCCATGTCGCCGATAACGTCGCCCGTGCGGGAAATTTTTCCGCTTGGATCAAGCTCCAGGACGATGTCGTCGCACAAATCAATCAGAACGAAAACGGACTCGAGCAGGTGCATACCGTCGGTTCGGCGTCCAACCACATGCAAAAAAAGATTGAGTTTGGCCGGGGCCTTGAGTTCAATCGATGTAGCAGACATGGCTATTCAATGGCTAGTGTCAAAGTGATTTGTCTCGGAGCTGTTTGCGAGAGTGCCACGAGTGCCGGAGAGTTGTCGGTTTTGCGGCGCTTGACGGCAATTTGCCAGCCCGCTTGAATAAATGCGTCGTTGGCGATCTGAGCGGGGGCTTGAGGCCAGGGCATGCCCGAAAGCCATGCCGAAAGCATATCGGCGGGCAAGCCGAAACCTAGATGTTTGCGCATCAGCTCTAGAGCGTTTGCAGCCGAGTCGGACGCCTCCTTACCTTCTTTGTTAGGGCGTTCGAGAACAGCGCCAGCGGGCGTGACGGTGATGCGGGCGAGAATCCCGTAGAGCGGCGTCATGAGCGTGAGTTCCGTGAAGTCTTTTGCTTCGACGAGCTTCCAGCGGCCGGTGACGGCCTCGATACCATCGGGGCCTTCGGCGCGCAATGAAAAACGCCCGGCGCGCTCCCGGCTATCGAGCGGCTGCACGGCAACGCAACCGCTCAAGAGCATGAGGCTGCCAAAAAGCAACGTGCGGCGCTTCATTTTGCTGGGCCGCGATGGTGACGCAGCTCTTTGGCTTTCGTGTTGTTCGGCTCTCCTTCGAGCACCGAAGCGATGTAACTGTCCGCTTCGACCGTCTTGCCGACAACATAAAGGATTTCAGCCAGATGCAGGGCGATTTCGGTATCAGCCGGCATGGCGTTTTGAGCTTTGCGTACCAACTTTTCGGCCTCTTCAAGACGTCCCTGGCGGTAACGCAGCCAACCCAGGGAATCGGTGATGGCTGCATCCTTGCCTCCGCTCAATTCCATAGCCTTGTTGAGGTAGCGCTCTGCCTTGTCCAAATGCATTGCGCGTTCGGCCCATAAAAAGCCCAGAGAGTTCCAACCGTTGGGGTTGTTCGGGTTTTCGGCGATGAAGCGCTCAAAGAGTTTTTCGGCATCCTGGAAGCGATCCTGCTGTACGGCAAGGATCGCGGTGCGATAAAGCAACTCGGGATTCTTGGGGCCGGTTTCAAGCGTTTGGATCAGCACGTCAAGAGCCGGCTGAATTTGTTTGGTTTTTAAAAGCAATTCGGCGCAGGCTACATCCAAGCTCATTTTTCGTTTGGCGTCGGAAGTGCGGATGCCGCGTAAAACCTTGCAGGCACCGTCCACGCTACCGGATTCAGCCAAAAGTTCGGCCTGTTTGATGCGCGCAGCCTCGTATTTATCGCCGCCTTCAACGCGGCCAAGCCATTCAATGGCGGCCTGACGGTCCCCTTGCGCGAGTTTGACCATTCCCAGACGCACGTATGCTGTATCGGGCAGCAACGCCGTTTTTTCGGCTTTGCTCAACAGCACGAGGTAGCGCTTGTAGTAGAGTTCCGCACGCTCGTAGAGATGGGCCTCTTCGGCGATCATACCGAGCAGCATCATGCTGTGCGCGTCGTCTCGACGGCCCACTTCAAGACGCTTGAGTTGAGCGTCAAGCTTCTTGTCGTTGCCGGTGCGAAGCAACGACTTGGCGTAAGCCAAACGAAGCTCGAAGGCGTCCGGATGGCGCTGAAGGTAGTCTTCCAAGCGCTTCATGGCCTTTTTGGGGTCGTTTTGGAATTCTGCATCAATGCCCTTCATCAGCACGTGCGGACTGTCGGGCGCAAGATCCATTGCTTTGCTTGCGTGCATGGCAGCCTGCGGCGTCATGCGAGCGCGAGCTGCGAGTTCGGAGAGCACGAGTTGAGCGCGGGCGTCGTCCTTGAGATCCGCAGCCGCTTTGACGAAAGCGTGGTAAAAGAGATCCTTGGCCGGAGCTTTCAGCTGCATGGCGCCCAGTTCGTCCAGGGCCCCCGCCGGATCGCGAGCCGCTTGTACCAGTCCTTTGACGAGTTCTCCCGCTTCGTCGTATTTGCCTTGGCTGAAAAGTTCTTCAGCTTTGGTCAGACGTATCTGGCGGTTGTTGGGATCAAGCCCCGTCCAAATTTTGAGGGCCTCATTGGCCGCTTCTTCGTTGTCTGCTTCCTGCGCAATGTCAAAGGCGCGCCCGGCCGCTTCGGCAGAGCGTCCCTTTTGCGCCGCGTTCAGAAAAGCCTTCCAAGCGAGTTCCGAATCGCCGGACTGTACGGCGAATTCGCCGACAAGAAGACTGCGGATAATGTCAGAGTCCTGTGCGGCTTTTTGCGCGGCGAGTTGATCTGCGCGGTCAACCGTGTCCGAGGCCAGAGGAGATGCGGCGTGTACGGCGGCAAAGCCCAGAACGGCGCCGAGAAGAATGCTAAGCGAAGTACGAATGGCGGACATGCGAAAAAACGTGCGATACGGAAAAGAGTAGGCATCAGCCTTCTTTCAAACGAACGATGAGTATAGCGGGCGCAGACCGTAGACGGCTTAATCCGCACGTCTAGTTGTTACAATCGGTGGGCCCAATCAGGATTTTGTTGCCATGATTTTTAACCTGTTATCGCGGTTCTGGATTGCCGTTATCAAAAGCCTCAGGCACATGCCTGTGAGCGCTCGCTCAGCGTTGGCCGGCTTTCTTGCGCTCTTGTTTTGGATAGCCATCCCGAAGCGCCGTCGCGTGACGCTTACCAATCTGAGGTTGTGCTTTCCGGACAAGACAGACGCTGAACGCAAGAAAATAGCAAAGAGTTTTTACCGAAAGCTCATGCGCGCGGCGCTTGATCACGGAGTCTTATGGAGCGGTACCCGCGAAGAGGTAGCCGCAATGGTGCGTTTTGAGGGTGTCGAAAACATTACCGAAACCGTGGCTCGCGGTGAGCATTTGATCGTGATTTCCCCTCACTTCGTCGGGCTCGATGCGGCGGGCATCGGGCTGAATTTGCACGTGCGCGGCTGTTCTCTTTACCAAAAGCAGGCCAATCCGGTCTGGGACGAAGCGGCTCTGAAGGGACGCCTGCGTTTTGCCGATCCGGAACTGATTGCCAAGCACGGGCGCGGAGACCTAAAGGCTGTGATTCGCGCCATGAATAAGGGGCTCCCCTTTTATTATTTGCCCGACATGGACCACGGCCGGAAGAACTCCATTTTCATTCCGTTTTTCGGTGTGCCGGCAGCAACCGTGCCGATGGCTTGTCGTTTGGCGAAGCTTACGCGGGCGAAAGTGTGCATGTGTATTGCCGAGATGACGGACGAGGGCTACACGGTTCATATTTCGCCTGTCTGGGAGAACTATCCGACCGACGATGTCGAAGCCGATACTCGACATATCACGGCCGAACTCGAAAAGTGGATTCTCAAACTGCCGGATCAGTACCTTTGGTCGCATCGACGCTTTAAGACGCGTCCCGAAGGGGAACCTTCCGTGTACGACTAATCGGACCAGTAACTATGCGATTTACCAAAATGCAGGGCGCGGGCAACGACTTTGTCATGCTGGACGCCACGCAGGAACCGTTTACCTTGACGACCGAACAGATCCGCGCGTTGTGCGATCGTCGCTACGGCGTCGGATGTGATCAGTTGTTGGTGGTTGAAAAAAGTGCTCTGCCCGAAATTGACTTCAAGTACCGCATTTTCAACTGCAGCGGCGGTGAAGTCGAAATGTGCGGCAATGGCGCGCGTTGCTTTGCTGTTTTTGTGCGAGAACTTGGGTTGACCGACAAAACGACGATTGCCTGCGAAACGGTCAAAGGCGTCATTCGTCCGCACATGGAAGATGACGGCTCGGTTACCGTGGACATGGGGCGGCCCCGTTTTGAGGCTGCTGATGTCGGGCTCATGACACAAGGGCTTGAAACGAAGACCGAGGGTGAAGCAACGCTCTATAAAATCGCGGCTGCAGGGCTCGACAACTGGGTGAGCGTTGTCTCGATGGGAAATCCTCATGCCGTTCGTTTGGTCGAGAACGTTGCAACCGATCTGGTTTGTTCCGTGGGCAGCGCTTTTCAGAAGATGCCGGTGTTTGAGCATCAGGTCAACGCCGGCTTTATGCAGGTCGTCAGCTCAAGAGAAATCAATCTGCGAGTTTACGAGCGAGGCGCGGGTGAGACGCTTGCCTGCGGTTCGGGAGCGTGCGCCGCGGTGACTTCGGGCATTCGCCGCGGTTTTTTGGGTAACGACGTACTCGTTCACATGCGGGGCGGCGACATTCGCGTGCGTTGGAGCGGCGAATCCGAAGCGTCCGTTTATCTATCGGGACCGGCCGTGACTGTTTTCACCGGCGAAATTGACCTGGATCGGATCGTGTTGCCGACAGCCAATTTTTGAGAAAGAATTTTTGACACGAATTTGAGAATTGATATGCAAGACATCGTTCTGAAGAAAGGCAAGGAGAAAAGTCTGCTGCGCCGGCATCCGTGGGTTTACGACACTGCAGTTGCCAAGGCCGGACAAAAAGGCGTAAAGATCGCCGCCGGCGAAATGGTACGGGTGGTTTCGCACGACGGACGCGAACTGGGTTACGGTGGTTGGTCGCCAGCTTCCACACTGCGAGTGCGCATGTTCACTTACGCAGGGGAAGAGGCTCCGCAGCCGGGTTTTCTCACGCATCGCATCGAAAAAGCGGTTGCCGCGCGAGCTCATCTACTGGAACGTACCAATGCCCGCCGACTGGTCTTTGCCGAGGCCGACGGCATTCCGGGGCTGGTGGCCGATATGTACGGTGATTGGGTGGTGACGCAATTTCAGAGCGCGGCCGTGCAGGCCAACAGTGCAGAAATCGTTGACGCTTTGATGAAGGCTACGGGAGCCAAAGGCGTGTTTGACCGATCGGACGCAGCCACCCGCAAGCGCGAAGGGCTTGAGGAGCACGTAGGCGTACTTGCCGGCGAAGAACCTCCCGACATCATTGAAGTCGTGGAAGACGGAGTGAAGTACGGTGTTGATGTGCGCGTGGGGCACAAGACGGGTTTTTATGTCGATCAGCGAGAAAGCCGTCTGGCCGCACAAAACATCGCTCGAGCTTTTAAGAAGGAAACCGGTCGCGGTCTTCGTGCGCTCAATTGCTTCTGCTACACGGGCGGCTTTTCGTTGGCGCTTGCCGCGGGCGGCGCCGAAGAGGTTGTAAGCGTCGACTCTTCGGCAGAAGCGCTTGCCCGCGCTCAGGCCAATGCCGAACTCAACGGCTTTTCGTCTGATGTGTGCAAGTGGCAGCAGGCCGACGTCTTTGAGTATCTGCGCCAGGCACGCGAGGCGGGCGATACGTACGATCTCATTATTTTGGACCCGCCCAAGTTTGCTTCGAGTCACTATCATGTGGATCGCGCCGCAAGAGCATACAAGGACATCAACCTCAACGGATTGCGCCTGCTTCGCGCCGGCGGCCAGTTGTTAACGTTCTCCTGTTCAGGAGCCATTGACACGGATCTTTTTCAGAAGATCGTGGCGGGAGCTGTCATTGATGCACGCCGCCAGGCATGGGCGCTCACGCGCTTTGGAGCCGGGGTTGATCATCCGCTTTTGATGACGTTCCCTGAAGGTGAGTATCTCAAGGGGCTACACCTGAAGCTTTGCGATTAAGATGTTGTAAAACTTGAAAAAAGGCGCCTTTGACCAGGCGCTTTTCCTATTGAGGGCGAGACGAAAATGACGGAAGACTTTGATCCGATGGCCGAACCGGATATTTCGGTTACGGTACTCACGGGCTTTTTGGGCGCCGGTAAGACGACGCTCTTGAACCGTATCCTTAAGGAGAATCATGGTCTCAAAATTGCCGTGATCGAAAACGAACTCGGCGAACAGACCATTGACAATGATCTGCTGGTCCAAGACGGCGCCGAACAGATCGTGACGATGAATAACGGTTGCATCTGCTGCACGATCCGCGGCGATTTGTCGCGCGTGCTCACAAACTTGCGCATCCAGCGTGACAAGGGCGAAATCGATTTTGACCATGTTGTCATCGAAACAACGGGCGTAGCCAATCCTGGCCCCGTGTGCCAGACCTTCTTCATGGACGATGCTGTGGCGGCCTTTTTCCGCCTCGACGGCGTGGTGACGCTCGTGGATGCCAAGCACGCTGCTGAAACGCTTGCCAAGGAGGAAGTGGCTTTTGATCAGATCGCCTTTGCGGATCGCATCTTTATTTCCAAGGCTGATTTGGTAAGCTCCGAAGAACTCGCCGCCCTCAAGGAACGCCTGATTTCGATTAATCCCCGCGCGCCGATTGAAGTTGCTGACATGGGTAATGTTCCCGTTGACAAGGTGATTGATATCTATGGCTTTAACATGAATGACATATTGGATGTTGATCCGACTTTCTTGACCGGCGCCCACAAGCACCACCACGGTGACGATGTGGCTGCTTTTGTTTTTACTTCGGACAAGCCTTTCGACGCGCCGCGTTTTGAGCAGTACTTGCAGAGTCTGGTGGCGGTCTATGGGCCCGATATGTTGCGCTACAAGGGCGTGCTCTATCTGAAGGGAACGGATCGGCGCTGCGTTGTGCAGGGCGTGCACATGGTTTTCGGAGCCGACGTGCTTGGTCCCTGGGGCAAGGATAAACCCGAAACCAAGTTTGTGATCATCGGTCGCAAACTTCCAAAAGAGGCGATTCTCAAAGGGTTTGAATCGTGCCTGGCTTAACGTTGATTTGAAAAACGTTACAAGTCGATGCGAAGAAATGGCTATGGATTCAAGCTTTTGTGCTATTGTGTGCGCCTTCAAAAAGCCTTGATAATTGTGCGGCCTTGTTTTTATGGCCGTCCGTGCGAAGGCTACTTCTGTAGATCGAAAGAGTTTTATGGCAACAAAAAAGACTTTGACCGAACAAGAGCTCTTGGCGATGTCCGATAAGGACTACATGAACGACAAGCAGCTGGAGTTTTTCCGCAACCGTCTGACGGAGATGGAAGCAGAACTGCGCCACAACGCCGGCCAGACGACTGAAAATCTGCGCGAATCGACTGTGGTGCCTGATCCGGCCGATCGTGCAACGATCGAAGAGGAACACGCACTCGAACTGCGCACCCGTGACCGCGAACGCAAACTTCTCAAGAAAGTGCAGGCTGCAATCAAGCGCATTGATGAAGGCGAATACGGCTATTGCGAAGAAACGGGTGAACCGATCGGCGTGCGTCGCCTTCTGGCTCGTCCGACGGCTACGCTTTCTCTGGAAGCGCAGGAGCGCCGCGAGATTAAACAGAAGATGTTCGGCGACTGACACGTCAACGTCAAGTGCGGTTTTTCGACGTTCAGGTCCGAGAAAATTCTCGGGCTTGAGCCTTGGTGCAAATTTCTTTTGTCGGCAACCGCGCAAAAACACGTGAGAGGAAGGCTCGAGCCTTCCTTTTTCGTAAGAACGAGCCGAATTTTTGAATCAATCCGGACGGATTCAGAGGGGATTTCATGGAACAGTTTCACGGAACGACTATCGTTTGCGTGCGCCGCGGCAACACCGTGACGATGGGCGGCGACGGGCAGGTGACGCTCGGCAACGTCGTCTTCAAGGCCACCGCACGTAAGGTGCGCCGCATTTATCACGATCGCATTTTGGTGGGCTTTGCCGGCGCAACGGCCGATGCTTTTACACTGGTGGAACGCTTCGAAGGCGAACTTGAAAAACATTCGGGCAACCTGATGCGCGCGGCGGTGGAGCTTGCCAAACTTTGGCGTACTGACCGTATGTTGCGTCATCTTGAAGCCATGATGATTGTGGCCGATAAAGACGCCACGCTGGTGCTCTCGGGCAACGGTGATGTGATCGAACCCGAAGGCGGCATCGCTGCGATTGGTTCGGGTGGCAACTATGCTCTGTCGGCGGCGCGTGCTTTGAAGAAACATACCGAAATGGATGCGCCTTCCATCGTCAAGGCGGCCTTGGATATCGCCGGTGACATCTGTATCTACACCAACCGCAACCAAACCATCGAAACGCTGCAAGGCTAATTTATTTTTCTAGAACAGTTTTTTCGAGATGAACGAAACCGACCGCTCCATGCTCACGCCGCGCGAAATCGTGAGCGAACTCGACAAATACATTGTGGGTCAAAACGACGCCAAGCGCGCCGTTGCTGTAGCGCTTCGCAACCGTTGGCGCCGCAGTCGCGTGCCCGAACCGCTGCACTCGGAAATCACCCCCAAGAACATTTTGATGATCGGACCGACTGGCGTTGGTAAGACCGAAATCGCCCGTCGCTTGGCCAAGCTCACTGACGCGCCGTTTGTGAAGACGGAAGCGACAAAATTTACCGAAGTGGGTTACGTCGGCCGCAATGTGGAATCAATCGTGCGCGATCTGATGCAGGCCGGCATCAAGCTCGTTGAAGCGCAGCAGAAAAAGCGTGTGATGACGCGAGCTCGCGAACAGGCAGAAGAACGCGTGCTTGATCTTCTTTTGCCTCCGCCCGCTCCCGTTGAGGGCCAGGCGGCGCCGGTGCCGGTCGAAGGTGCCGCTCGCCGTCGTTTCCGCGAAGACTTGCGCGCTGGCCGCTTGGATGACAAGACCGTAGAAGCCGATGTGGCAAGTAATGCTCCCGTCTTTAACATGATCGGTCCGGAAGGCATGGACGATCTGGAAAATCAGCTCCAAAGCGTCTTTGACAAGATCAATGCTTCGCGTCGCGAAAAAAAGCGTCTCAAGATCCGCGAAGTGATGGAAATCTACACGGACGAAGAAGCTGGAAAGCTGATTGATCACGAAGACCTCACGCGTCGCGCGATCGAAAGCGTGGAAAACAACGGGATCGTTTTTATTGACGAAATCGACAAGATCGCGGGTGGTGCCGAACGTCACGGTTCGGGCGACGTTTCGCGTGAAGGCGTGCAACGTGATCTGTTGCCGTTGATTGAGGGCACCTCCGTAAAAACCAAGTACGGTTGGGTGAAGACCGACCACGTACTCTTTATTTGCTCGGGTGCCTTCCATCTTTCCAAGCCTTCCGACTTGGTTCCCGAACTGCAGGGACGTTTGCCGATTCGTGTGGAGTTAAAAAGCCTTACCGAAGAAGACTTCGAGCGTATCCTTACCCAGACCGATGCTTCTGTTGTCAAGCAGTACGAAGCACTTCTGGGGGCCGACGGCGCCAAGCTTACTTTCACACCCGAGGCGATCAAGGCGATTGCTCATTATGCGTTTGAAGTGAACGAGCGAACGGAAAACATCGGTGCCCGACGCCTCTACACCGTGATGGAAAAGTTGCTTGAAGAAGTGAGCTTTGACGCAGGCTGCCGCAGCACGATGGAAGTGACGATTGACGAAGCGTACGTGCGTGAGCGTCTGGACGTGCTCGCTGGCAATCAGGACTTGTCCCGCTACGTGCTCTAACGATTATTTCGCATGCAAGGCAGAGCCTTTTCGGCTCTGTTTTGCTATCTGCGAACACGTGGCGTTCGCAAGTCGCTGTGTGCGGTATAGTTTGGCGCGCTTGCGACGGCGTTGACATAAAAAGAAAGTATCATCAAAACAACGCCGGAGACGTGTGTCTTTGCTGCAAGTGAACTGCTTTTTTTTCGGAAGCAATCCCTCGGTCATCAAAGGACAACAAACAATGCAGACTTCCGCCCCCAACACCAATTTGGTGCCCGCTTCGCTCAAAGCTGAAGTTCTTTCCGAAGCCCTTCCTTATATTCAACGCTTTCACGGCAAGACGATTGTGATCAAGTACGGCGGCAACGCCATGACGGATCCGAAACTGCAGCGCGCTTTTGCGCGAGATGTGGTGCTTTTGAAACTTGTCGGCATGAACCCAGTGGTTGTGCACGGCGGCGGTCCGCAGATCAATAGTGCCTTGAACCGCGTGGGCAAGGTGAGCGAATTCGTACAAGGTATGCGCGTCACTGATCCCGAGACGATGGAAGTTGTCGAATGGGTGTTGTGCGGTGAAGTGCAGGGCGATCTCGTGCAAATGATCAATTCCTTCGGCGGTCATGCCGTGGGCTTGACCGGCAAGGATGGCAGTCTCATCAAGGCGCGCCGAATGAAATTGCAGGACACCAATGATCCCAATGTTTATCACGACATCGGTCAGGTGGGCCTGATTGAGGAAATCAATCCGTCGCTCGTGCAGGCGCTTGAACAGGATCACTTTATTCCTGTGATCAGCCCCATCGG
>ENA-USUJ01000216-USUJ01000216.1-human-gut-metagenome-genome-assembly--contig:-NODE-216-length-48242-cov-7.207723_pt1 | contig 48242 bp, 39 predicted proteins | sample MGYA00250061_ERZ773398 | MGnify/ENA primary metagenome ERZ773398 (study PRJEB29103, sample SAMN06111992) | human gut metagenome | biome: human gut; feature: ankylosing spondylitis patient; material... | reverse complement strand
GCTAACGGATTTGATCAGGCCTATTATGAGAACGTTACGGATAAAGTATTCTTAATGGATGTAAAGCAGATAAACAAAGTCTATCAAAATAACAGCCAGCTTGGAGACAGTTATCATATTGCTTATAAGGGTGGCGTGAGGTGGCCTTACTGGCTGCGGACTCCGGTGACGGATTGCAACCACGATATGCGCTATGTGGAGACGGATGGAAGAATAGACAGAAACGCTCCGTATTTAGGCTTTTATGGTGTCCGTCCGGCGTTTTATCTTGATACGCAATATTATCAGGTGACTGGTGGAGACGGTACAGCTGATTCCCCTTACCGCGGTGCAGCCGTAAATAAACCGGAGGAGAACTTTACAGTTTCCGGAGATGGACCAACACCGGGGCAGGAGTGGGATGTTTCGCTTGACAAGAGTATACAGTTATATCTTGGACCGAATTATTCCAAGAGCAAGAAATACGAATCTGCCACGATACCTATCCAGGTCATCCAGAAGACGCGCAGCGATAATGAGAATATGGTTGTCGTCATCTGCGGTGAAGGTTACACAAAAGGCGAGCAGCAAAAATTTGTTGCAGCTGCCAAACGGTTATGGGAAGGCGCGATGCAGTATGAGCCATATAAGACGTACAAGGATCGCTTCAATGTATATGCATTATGTACGGCATCGGATAAAACGTACAGTGCCATTGATGGATATGACAGTACATTTTTCGATGTATGGGGAAAGAATATATCCGTGAATGGAAGTCAGTGGAAGAACCATATTTTTGAACGGTGTATCGGACCGGCGTTTATCGAGAAAGTGCATGATGCCCATATTCCGCAGCAGGCAGATCCGAATGTAGATTGGGATTTTGAAAAGTATAAATATGTACATGACTACATCAGCCAGTTCGTACTTCTGGTCAATTCTGCAAATGATTTTGGCGGGGCATTCAACGATCTTGATTACGGATTCCATTATATTGTCAGCCCTGCATACAGCCAGCGTGCAGTCGAAACGCTTACGCATGAGCTTGGTCATGGTCTGTTATGGCTTGGAGACGAGTACAACAGCGGATCTTTTATGGGAGAAGCGTCTGAAAAAACTTCGCTAAACAGAACGGGGATCAGTGATCCTGAACAGGTAAAATGGAGACAGCTGCTTGGCTTCCGGAAGACATACAGTGTTCCTCATACAGATTATGATACGGATAAGATTTATAATTCCAGCCGTGAATGTATGATGCGCCAGACCTGGAATGGTTTCTGCGAGGTATGTAAGCTGCAGGGAAATAAGCGGATGCGCCAGCTGGTCACAGAGGGTCCGGATCTGTATGTGGCAGAACCGGAAGTGACAAAGCGCACAGATGCATATACGAAGCTTTCAGATTTTAGTGATGCAACCGGTTGGGGTTATACAAAATTTGACGCAGACAAAAAGACACGCCTTTTGACAGGGGCAGATAAAATTACTTTCCAACCGACAGAGATGAAGGGGCAGAAGATTGAGCTGCGTACAATCGTGCAGAACCTTTCCGATACAAAGCTCAGTCAGGTGACATTACAGGTATGGGTAAACCATGCTGACGGAACCATTGCTACTGCTGATGGTCAGCCTGTAGCAGCGTCAGAAACGTTCAAGATTCCGCTTTGGACGGAAAAGGGCAATTTCCGCCCGAAGGGAACGTTGGAATATCATGGAAGCGATTTTAATTCCGGTTTGAAAAATTGTTCCCTCTTATATACCATCCCGTCCAATGCAGATCTGCGAACCGGTGACACGGTCGGATATGCAGTGAGGGATGAGCAGGGAACTGTTCTTGCTTACGAAGGAACGCTTCCAAACAAAGGTCAGGATATCTTGCCGGCACCGGATCCTGCAAAGAGTTATACAGTTACTTTTTGTTATAATGACGGAAGAGAAAATACAACAAAAACGACCGGAATCAATGGAAAACTCGGTGATCTTCCGGCACCGGCCCGTGAAGGATATGTGTTTGACGGATGGTATACGACAGGTGGTGAGAAAGTTGATTTGACAAGAGTATATAGCAGCAATACGGTGTTGTATGCAAGATGGAGTGAATATATCGCACCGTCACCGAATGTTAAGAAAGCTCCGGTCATTCTGCTGGCGACAAGCCCGGATACAGTGACCGAAGGAGAACAGGTCATGTTAAGTGTCAGCGAAACCTCAGGATTTGGTGTGGATTTAAGCGGAGTAACTTACACGGCAGATCCTTCGCTGCCGATATCCGGCACAGGGGAGGCTCAGACGATCCGGCTCGATCAAGCTGGTACTTATACATTTACTGCTCATTATTCCGGTGATAATGAGAAATATCTTGCGGCCGACAGTAATCGTGTTACCGTAACCGTAACGAAAAAAGCGGATGTCAGCGGAGGAACAACGTCAGGAGGTGGATCATCGTCAGGAGGCGGTTCCACGGCAGGAGGCGGATCTTCAGCAGGAGGCGGATCTTCAGCAGGGGGCGGATCCTCGTCAGGAGGCGGTGCAGCAGCAGGAGGTGCCACCGCGGGAGGCGGCGCAGCTAACGGAAATGCATCTGCAACAACTACGCCGGACATCAAGGATTCGGATGGAACGACTGTTGCCATAGTGAACGGTAAAAAAGGAATGATCACAGCAGAAGTGCAGCTTAGTGAAAAGGCGATCGCAAATGCTGAAAAATCAGGTGAAGCAGTTAAACTTCCGGTTGAAGTAAAGGCAGGTAAAAATATAAAAGCTGCATCCACTGTGACCATCAATCTACCGGAGGGTGCAGGGAAAACGAAAGTGAAGATTCCGGTAAAAAATATGACCGTAGGTACAGTCGCAGTGCTTGTCAATGCCGATGGCACTGAGAAAATTGTGAAGAAATCAGTGGCTGCAAAAGATGGAGTTCAGCTGATCGTGGACGAAGACACTACAGTGAAGCTCGTAGATAAGGCGAAAAACTTTAAGGATACAAAAAAACATTGGGCGAAGGATTCCATTGATTTTGTAAGTGCACGCGGGCTGATGAATGGAAAGAGCAGTACGGCTTTTGCACCGGAAGCAAAAATTACCCGGGCACGGCTATGGACGATTCTCGCACGATGGGAAGACGTAGATCTGACAGGTGGAAAGAAGTGGTACAGCAAAGCACGTGCATGGGCTAAAAACCAGGGAATTTCGGATGGCAGCAGACCAAATGCTGCGATAACGAGAGCCGAGGCGATCACAATGCTATGGCGTGCGCAAGGAAAACCGGCAGCAGAGCAAGAGACAGCTTTTAAAGATGTTTCTTCTGATGAATACTACGCACAGGCAGTGGCGTGGGCCAAAGAGAAGGGTATCGCACAAGCGAATAGCAAAGGACGATTCAATCCGGATGCTGCCTGTACAAGAGCGGAAATAGCCGCATTCCTGTATCGGATGTCGTTGAGTGAATAAACGGTTTACATGTACCATCTGGTATAAAGATAGCAGGAAGGAGATACCTGATTTGAAAAGAACTGCAAAAATCATTTTGACAGGAGTCTGCCTCGGCTTGATTTTACATTGATTTAATCAAAAAAGAAAAATGGACGATACAGAGAAATCTGTATCGTTTATTTTTCGTCTTTTTTAATTTATAGGAAAGTTCTAACTTTGGGATAGCTAGATATGAAAAGGGCCCGCAATTTAGCGGGCACGACAAGTAAACGATAGGTTTTAGAAGATATAGAAGCCTTCAGCTCCAGGAAAGTCTTCACCAAACTCATCGTCTTCATTTAAGAAGTAATCCATATCAAGCAAATCATCCTCACTCATGTGGCGGATGTCATCAGCAGTCATGCCTTCAGGTGGATTCTGTATGTACTTGTTTCTGATTTCATCTGAACGTTTTGACATAGTATTTTCCTCCGTTTTTTACATTCTATCACAGAGGAAGGTGTGATGTATATATTTATGCTGATGAAGTATATGAGAGCCTGCCCATAGCGTTACTGTTCAGACCATTGTAAAAACTGACGAAATTTAAAAAAATATATTTGTGGATAAACTCAAGCAGGATGGAAAGTTTCGTTAACGACTTCCGAATCCTGCTTTTTCTTTTGAAATTATAAACAGTACCTGCATATTTTCCTGCTTTTACATGGCTGGAATACGGATTTCCAGTCCTGCTTCTTTCATTTTTCTTCCGGTTATCCACCGTCATTCTGCCAGTCCCGGAATTCGTCCGATTTCCCATTCGTCCCTGTTTTTGCTGTACTTATCCTATACTTAAGGAGGCACAAATGAACGCAGATGATAAAAGCAAACTCAAAGCATATGAAGAACTTATAGGCAGTCTTGAGCATACAAACGGACTGCAGCACAGGGTCATTGAAACCCAGTCCTCATTGATCAAATCCCTTGAGGAACATAATGCAGAATTAGAAAAAATCATTGATGATCTGACAAACATTTAAGGAAAGGACGCGGCATGGGGATGGGAAATTCTTTTGAAACCATTACAGTACTTCAATACAGGCTGAAAGAAGCACAGGAAGAACTTGCAGCCTTTCAATCGGGAGAAAAATATATCCGAATGGAAAAACAGCACCTTACACAGGTGCGTGCCCTGGAACGCAGAATTGCAAAACTGGAAGCAGCTGTAGCAAAAGAACACAGCCATGCCATTACGATTCGGAATCAATGGTTTGAGATTTTTGAACAGCTGCAAAAAGAATGCGACCGTATGGTCGCCGAAGCAGTAAAAAAGGCGGATATGATGGAAAAAAGGGCCATCCGTGCAGAAAGACAGCGCGACACTGCCCTTGAAAAAGTAACTTTCCAGAGACGGGAACTTTACAAAGTAAAGACAGAGCTTGATGATGAAAAACAAAAAGTACAGAAACTGACGGCACAGATTAACCGGAACTATGAAAACTCATCCATCCCGTCTTCAAAATCTATCGCCCGCAAAAAAATATCCAACAGCCGCGAAAAGACAGGAAGGAAACCCGGTGGACAGCCAGGACACAGGGGGCACTGCAGAAAGAAACTCACCCCGACAAGGGAAATCTATCTTCCTGCACCCGAAGAAGTACTCCATGACCCTGACTTTAAGAAAACATCGAAAACCATTACAAAGCAGAAAATCGACATCAGCGTAGAAGTGCATGTGACCGGGTATCATGCCGATGTGCACTATAATTCCAAAACAGGTGAACGGATCCATGCACCATTTCCACAGGGAGTCATTGATGACGTTAACTATGGAGGAAATTTACGTGCTTTCCTGTTTCTGCTGAATAATGGCTGCTGTACATCAATTGATAAAAGCCGCAGGTTTTTGTCTGATCTGACAGATGGAAAAATAAACATATCAAAAGGCATGATCAATAATCTCTGCCAGTCATTTGCAGAAAAAACAGAATCCCAGCGCAAAGAGCTTTTCCGTGACATGCTGCTTTCCCCTGTCATGCATACAGACTGTACCAATGCCCGTGTAAACGGGGAAAGTTCGTATGTATTTGTATGTGCGGTTCCGGATGGCGGTGTGCTCTATTTTGCCAGGGGCAAAAAGGGACACGATGGAATAAAGGGCACGGTCGTTGAAGACTATCAGGGGACACTGGTCCACGATCATGATGTAACCTTTTATAAGTATGGAACCGGCCACCAGGAATGCCTTGCACATGTACTGCGTTATCTGAAAGACAGCATGGACAACGAAAAAGACCGTTCCTGGAACAGGCAGATGCATTCCCTGATACAGGAAATGATCCATTACCGGAATGGTTTATCTGAATCAGAAGAGCCAGATCCGCAGACCGTTTCCGAATTTGAAGAACGTTATAAAACAATCCTGTCCATAGCCGGGGATGAATACGACTATGAGCCGCATGGGAAATACTACCGTGATGGATACAACCTGTACAAAAGGATGAAAAAGTATAAGAAAGATCATCTTCTTTTCCTCCATAATAAGAATGTACCTGCCACGAATAACGAAGCCGAACGGCTGCTGAGAAAATATAAAAGAAAACAGGCGCAGGCTGTGTCATTCCGGAGTCCGTCAAGCATCGACCATCTCTGTAAATGCATGAGCATGCTGGTTTTGATGCGCAGAAAAGAGCAGGCCAATCTGTTCCGCGAGATTGCAGAAATATTTGCATAAGAAAACCGATGGTTTTGACTACGATTAGTCTATACCATCGGTTCTTTTGTTACAAGTTTACCTCTGAACAGTAACGAAAATTCCGCAAAGGTCCGTGATGATGAGCAAAGTGGTGACAGCAACAGTATCATAAACCAGAAGAAAATGCTGGAGAAATATGCAACCGAACAGGGATTTACCAATCTGCTTCATTATTTTATATTCTGAAACGTTCGAAGCATGCGAAATACCTGTTCCACCGTATCGGTCATATTCTGTTTTGCATGGTCGGTCTGCATGGCATCTTCAAGCGAAATAACGCCCCGCACAATCGGAAAAAAGGCATCAATTCCTGCTGCATGACAGGCTTTTGCATCCTCTGTCACGCAGCCGGAAAATGCAAGCACAGGTTTTTGAAATTCTCTGGCAATCTTTGCAACGCCGACAGGCGCTTTCCCCATGACGGTCTGACCATCCAGACAGCCTTCTCCGGTGATGACAATATCTGCATTTTTTATATAGTCGGAAAGATGGGTTTCTTCCAGAATGATGTTTACACCGGATTCCAGAGTGGCATGGAAAAAGGTGAGAAAAGCAAACCCAAGACCGCCGGCAGCCCCGGCTCCTGCATGCGCGGGATTCGTTTTCGGAAAGCTTTTTCCGGCGAGTGCGGCATAGGAGGAAAGCCACTGATCCATCTGCTGGATCATGGCAGGATCTGCGCCTTTTTGAGGACCGAAAACGGCGCTGCATCCCTGCGAACCGCAGAGCGGATTTGTCACATCACAGGCAATCCGAAACGTACATTCTTTCAGTTCCGGCAGCGCATGGGAGTCTGAAATTACAGCCAGATCCTTTAAGCCCAGAGCACCATGACGTACCGGAACCCCTTCCTGATCCAGCAGGTCAAATCCCAGTGCCTGCAGCATACCGATTCCTCCATCGTTTGTGGCACTTCCGCCGATTCCTATAATAAAATGTCTGCAGCCTCTGGAAATGGCGTCTCTGATGACTTCCCCAACCCCGTAGGTTGTTGTATACAAAGGATTCCGTTCGGTTTCGGAAAGGAGTGTAATTCCGGCAGCTCCGGACATTTCGATGACTGCAGTTTTGCCAGCATCCAGAATGCCGTAACTGCAAAGCACCGGTTTTTCAAGAGGCCCGGTTACGCATACCTGTGTGCGTGTGCCGCCACAGCCAAGCGTCAAAGCTTCCACCGTGCCTTCGCCACCGTCTGCAAGTGGGCGGATGGTGATATCTGCATCCGGATATATGCGCCGGATTCCGGCAGAGGCACTCTCCCCGGCCTCAAGGGAAGTCATGCTTCCTTTAAAAGAATCAATGGCAATAACAACGTTCATGTATACTCTCCTCCTGATATCTGATGGTTGTATTACATGTCACCAGGCGGAACCGGATGACATGCTTCATTATAACATGAAAACAGCGGAGAGGAACTGGTGAATAAAAGAAGTATGCATATTATTTGACACACGTCAAATGATATTAGAAGTTATATTTGACGTGCGTCAAATAATATAAAAGAGGGAGAAGTGCTGCACGCGATGTGGTAAATGATGTGAACCGCTGCCGGAGTCGGGCAAAGCCCATATCTTTCATGTCGTACGAAACCCAAACCGGTCTGAAACTGATATAATAGGTACGTAGGTCAGGAAAGTTCCAATAAGGAACGTACCTTAAATCAATCAGTACAGAATTTGGTACAATTGTGAGAATTGTATTTCAATTGATCAAAAGCGAGACATAAAAATACTGCAATAAAAAAAGATAAAATGTGGTTACAACAACATATTCTTTTCCCGTTTTTGTGTATATTGTAACGGAAGAATGAAAAAACTGTTTGTAAGAGAGTCTATATAAATGGGAAAGGATAAAATCATGGAACACAACAAGCGGGTAGAACAGATCAAAACATATCTGGAGCGGCTGAGCGCCGGGGAAGAATTGGAAAAAGTAAGGGCGGATTTCGCAAAAGAATTTAAAGCGGTTGATCCGGCAGAGATCATGCAGGCGGAGCAGGAACTTCTGCAAGGTGGCACACCGCTTGAGACCGTGCAGAAATTGTGTGATGTCCATGCGGCACTGTTCCGCGGCGCAACGAGTGAGGAAAAAATAGCCAACGCGGAAAAAGCGGTTGCGGCATCGGTAAAAGAGAAAAAGCTGGCGGCTACCGCGGCTTTAACCGGAATCACCGGACATCCGCTGCAGACGTTTACTCGCGAAAATGAAGTGTTGGAAAACGTCATCCGGAAATGCCGGAATGAAATAGAGGAAACCAATACCCTTTCACCGGAGCTGTTTGGAAAGCTGCGGGAAGTTGCGATCCATTATGCAAAGAAAGGGGATCTTCTGTATCCGCATCTGAAAGTAAAATACGGGATCAGCGGCCCGTCGGATGTGATGTGGACAACCGATGATGAGATCAGGGATGAACTGGCAGCGCTGGCAAAGCAGCTGCCGGTTCAAAAGACGGAAGATCACTGGCTGGAACGTTTTCGCATTGTGTTGCAGCGCGTGGAGGATATGATCTACAAGGAAGCCAATATTTTCTTCCCGAACTGTGCCCTGAATTTCACGGAGGAAGAGTGGTTTGGAATTTACCGCGATTCGAAAGATTATCCGGTCTGCTTTGGTGTGGAAAATGCGACATGGGAGGCGGCAGAGAAGTATCTGCATACAGAAAATTGCAGTAAAGATGTAAGGAATGGAGAAATCATCATGCCGGGCGGGCACCTGACCGTTGCACAGCTTACCGCAATGCTCAACACGATCCCGATGGAGATCACATTTGTTGATGAGGACAATATCAATCGCTTTTTCAATGAAGGGCCAAAGGATTTCAAACGTCCGGGCATGGCGATCGACCGCGAGGTATTTTCCTGCCATCCGCCGAAAGTGGAGCAGCAGGTGCGGCACATTATCGGGGAATTCCGGAAAGGGACGCTCGACAAAGTGCCGATCTGGATGGAGAAAAACGGAAAAACCATGCTGGTTACCTATATGGCGGTGCGGGATGCCACAGGCGCATATCTCGGGACCATGGAGCTGGTGCAGGATATGGGCTTTGCCAAAGAGCATTTCCTTTCCAACGTAAAAGCAAAAGAAGCAGCGCTGCGCGCAGGTATGGAAGATTAACTTATTTTTGTTTTTCCATATGATTTAATTCCGGAATCACGGTAGCAAGCATCGTGAGAAAGCACAGGCTTCCACCGATCACATTTGAGACCGGTTCCGCCATAAACACACCTCTTGTTCCCATGCCAAGTGCATATGGGAGCAGGTAGGTCAGCGGCACAACAATAAATACCTTACGAAGCAGGGAGAAAAAAATCGCCTGCTTCTTTTTATTTAATGATTTAAACGTGGTCTGTCCGATGTATTGCAGATCCATGAAAATAAATGCGGCAAAATAAAGTTTTAAGGCAGGAACCGCGTCTTTGATCAGCTCGCTGTCGGAACTGAAAATCCCGATCAGGAAATGCGGTGCAACGATAATGACCGACCACATGGCGGCGGTATACACAAAGATCATAACCGCCATTGTACCAATTGCCTGTTTTACACGCTTCGGGCGGCGTGCCCCGTAATTGTAGCTTAAAATCGGGGAACTTCCCTCATTCATGGCATAAATAGGGGTCTCGACAAGCTGCCGGACGCTGGAAATGATTGTCATCACGGAGATATAGATATCGCCTCCGGTCACGGAGAGCACATTGTTGCAGCAGATGCTGACTAAACTGTTGGTAAGCTGCATAATAAATCCTGCGGTTCCGAGGCTTACGATGTTTTTGGCAGTTTCCGTGCACCGGGAGAGTTCGCTTCTGGTCAGAAACCGTACGTTAAGCTCCGATCGTTTTTTCAGAAAATAGAGGACAAATGCAGCGGAGAGTGTCTGGGAAATCACGGTTGCAATTGCAGCACCCCGGATTCCAAGCGAAAAGACGAAGATGAAAACTGGATCGAGAATGCAGTTTGCCACCGCGCCGATGGCAACGGATGTCATGCCGGTCATGGCATATCCCTGCGCGTTGATAAACGAATTCATACCGGTGGAGATCATGGACGGAAGTGTGCCGACCAGATAGATCATCAGGTATGGATAGGCATAAACAAGTGCGGACTTTGATGCCCCGAACAGAACAAGGATCGGGCGTGCAAACAGAAGTCCAATGACCATTAAAACAATTGCGCCGCCGCAGACCATCGTATAGGAGGTATTCATAATTTCGGAAGCTTTCCGGGAATTATTTTCCCCCCGCCGGATGGAAAAAAGCGGAGCACCGCCGCTGCCGAACAGGTTGCTGAAAGCCGTGATGATCACAATAATCGGAAAACATAAGCCGACCGCGCCGAGAGCGGTTGTGCCAATATGCGGGATTCTTGCTATATAAATGCGGTCTATGATGTTGTAAAGCAGGCTTAAAAGCTGCGCAACCAGCATGGGAATCGCTGCGTTTAAGATGTTGCCGGGGATGGAGCCATGTTCAAAATCAATTCGTTTCATTTTTTCCTTAAATCCTTTTCTTTCTGTTGACATTTAGTATACCATGAATTAAGATATATGAAAAATATTACTTTTATGTCTTAAACAAATAAAAATTATATAAGGAGAAGCTATGGATGTAAAACAACTGGAATACTTCCGGGCAATTGTGGATGCTGGTACGATCAGCGGTGCGGCGCGCGTTCTCCACATGACACAGCCGCCGCTGAGTTATCAGGTAAAGATGCTCGAAGAAGAACTTCAGGTGCAGCTTTTTTTGCGGGGCACCAAAAAGATTACATTAACGGAAGCAGGAAAAACACTGTATGACAGGGCGGGCAGTCTTCTTACCATGGCGGATATTACCAAGCGGGAAGTCATAAAGGCAAGCCAGGCGGCAACAATCCACATCGGATTTACGCCGTCCACGGTTTCTATGATGTCCGATTACCTGATCCGTTTTTCCACGTCGCATCCGGATATTCGCTTTGATATCCACGAGGGATCGACATTTACGCTGCGAGAGCAGTTGGAAAACGGCGTGGTCGATATCACGACACTCCGGACACCGATTGTGCTCAAAGGATGTGAGAGCAGGACTTTGATGCAGGAAAAGCTGCTTGCAATGGCGGCTGCAGGGAACCCAGTTTTAGAAAAAAACAAAGATGGGATCACGCTCGAGGAACTGTCAGAGCAGAAACTGATCCTGTCCCACCGCTACCGCAGTTACCTGTTGTCCGCGTTCGAAAAAAAGGGGCTTTTGTGTGACATTTACTGTGAGTGTGAAGACGCCAGAACGGCGATGACTTTGGCGGAAAAAGGGCTTGGAATCGCCATTCTTCCGGCTTCTATGCACAAGTTGTCGGATCAGATGAAGTCCTGTGATATTCTGGATGCGGATCTTACGACGGAACTTCTTCTCGCGTGGCGAAAGGGACGCATGCCGGAGGAAGTGAAAGCGTTTCTTGAAATGTGGAGATAGAAGTATCGTGCAATTCTCCCGAAATTTATCCGGTATGCCATGGAATAATATAAAACTCCGGGCGCAAATGTATATGTGCCCGGAGTTTTTAAATTGTGAATTTAAATTTATCGCCGATACATAATTGCTTACATCTTTGAACAAGTGAGCAATCAGTATTATAGATTGTACTCTCGATTCGAAGAAGTGGATAACCTTTTGAAATCCCCAAAATTTTTGATTCCTGTGCGGAGGCAAACACAATATCTAAAGTTTTGTCGGAATGATCAAAAATAATATTGTGGTTTTGCAGCACATCATAAAGGGAAGTGTCATTTAAATTTTCTCCAAATAAAAAAGAAAAGGATTCAGGAAACCGGTTGATTTCTAACAATACCGGTTTTTCATCGGCATAACGAATACGTTCCAATACGAGAATCTTTTTATCGGGTGTAATATGCATGAGTTCCATGTCTTTTTCGGTAGGATCTTCTATTGCAATTTTAATGGTTTTCGCACCTGGAACTGCTCCCATTGTACGGCACATTTCAGAAAATCCGGTAACACCTTTTGAGATATTTCGCTGGATTCTTTTTTCGGCAACAAAAGTTCCTTTTCCGGATTTGCGGTCCAGATATCCTAATTCTGATAAACCTGCAAGAGCTTTTCGGACAGTGACCCGGCTGACATTGTAGGTTGTACTTAACTCATTTTCTGTTGGAAGACGGCTGCCTGCTTTACGTTTTCCGGTGTCAATCTCTTCTTTTAACTGATCCTCAAGTTGTTTGTATAGTGGTTTGGCAATTGTATTGTTTAATTCCATGAAAAACCTCGTAATGTGTTTTGATTTGTATTATACAATATATTATAATACAAAGTTTCAGAATTGTATATATTTATTTTAAAAGCTGTTTTATATTGACAAATGTATTATATTGTATTATATTTTGGATAGAAACAAACGAGACAAATAAAAAAAGGAGAAATGAATATGAGTTATACAAGCAAAGACATTAAAAACATTGTAGCAGAGATTTTGGAGAACAAAAAAGACAAAGGAGGTGTTAAGAGCCTGTATTTTGTTGGTTGTGGAGGGTCTCTTGGAGCTTTGTATCCTGCAAAAACATTTATGGAGAAAGAGTGTTCAAATATTAAATCCGCGCTGATCAACAGCAACGAATTTGTTCACAGTACACCAAAAGATTTTGGAGAGAATTCGATCATCTGTCTGTCCTGCCATAAGGGAAATACACCGGAAACGATTGCAGCAGCAAAGCTTGGTAAGGAAAAAGGAGCAGCAGTAATTATTCTTACATGGCTGGAAGAATCTGAAATTGTGGAGTTTGGTGACTATATTATCCAGTATTCATTTGATGCAAGTCCGGATCATCTCAAAGGTGATATTGATTATGCTGGAGAAAAAACAATGTGTGCGCTGCTCGTAGCAGTGGAAACACTTCAACAGACCGCAGGATATGAAAATTATGATAAATTCTACGAAGGACTTGGTATGATTACCGGAATTATCCGGAATGCAAGAAAACATGTACAGGTAAGAGCTGAACAGTTTGCTGAAACATACAAGGACGATACCGTTATTTATACGATGGGAAGCGGAGCCGGCTATGGGGCTGCATATATGGAAAGTATTTGCATTTTCATGGAAATGCAGTGGCTTGATTCCAGCAGTATTCATACAGGAGAATATTTCCATGGACCTTTTGAAATCACAGATGCAAACCGTCCGTTTATGATTCAGATATCAGAAGGATCTACCCGTGAACTGGATGAAAGGGCTTTAAAATTCCTTCATACATATGCAAAGAGGATTGAAGTTCTGGACGCAAAAGAACTTGGATTATCTACAATTGATGCTTCTGTTGTGGATTACTTTAACCATTCACTGTTTAATAATGTATATCCTATTTATAACCATGAACTGGCTGAAAAGAAAGAACATCCGCTTTCAACACGTAGATATATGTGGAAAGTAGAGTATTAATTCAGAACATATTTAATTCGGGCAAAAGAATTTATAAGCAGACAAAGACATTGTATCCTATGTTTTTGTCTGCTTATTGCATTGTAGATACAAAATAATACATATACGATACTGAAATAGCCCGAGAACAAAAATATGCACAAAAATCGGAACTAAAATATAGGATAATTGACGAAAAACACACAGGTTCTTGACAAAGGTATGATACAAATATAATATTAAAGCAGATACAAAACAATACAAATAAGAGCGATGTACGAGAATTGTATTAAAGTTTGTATTGTACGGATATGCGCACATCCAAAATGTAACTGAAAAAGATATATATAAAAGAGAGGGAGGACATGAATATGTTCTGGGTAGAATTAATACTTGTACTTGCCATTATATTTTTGGGGGTACGTAAGGGTGGTACATTTTTAGCAATGGCTGGTGGTGTTGGAATGTTAATTATGACATTTTTCTTTCATGTTACACCGGCAGATCCGCCAGTTACCGTTATTTTAATTATGATTGCGGTAATTGTAGCAGCTGCAACAATGCAGGCATGTGGGGGATTGGATTTCCTGGTTCGCATAGCAGAAAAGATTCTTCGCAGGAATCCTAGGATGATTACGGTACTTGCACCGGTTGTAGCATATATTTTTACATTTATGTGTGGTACAGGTCACATTATTTACAGTTTGCTTCCGGTAATTAATGAAATTTCTATTGAGACAGGAGTTCGACCGGAACGCCCGATTTCAGCATCCATTATAGCTTCCCAGCAGGCAATCACGGCATGTCCGATTTCAGCAGCAACGGTAGGTATTCTGGCTTTTATGGCTGAAGCAACGAACTATAAAACGGTTAATATTTTTACACTGCTTGTAGTCTGTATCCCGGCAACACTGATTGGTACAGTCGCATGTGCTCTTGCTGTAATGAAGAAAGGAAAAGAACTGGCAGAAGATCCGGAATTTCAGGCTCGTGTAGCATCCGGACAGGTTCAGACTCTTGTGAAAAACGAGAATGCTGCAGAAGTTAAAACAACAAAAGAGGCAAAAATCTCTGTTGCAGTATTTTTGGTTGCCATGGTAGGTATTGTATTGCTTGGCGCAGTAAGTGCATTAGTTCCAACACTTTCAGATGGAAGCAAATTACCGCTTACCACAGTAATTGAGATTTTTATGCTGGTTGCAGCAGCCGTAACGGTATTAATTACAAAACTTGACAGCAATAAGGTACTGGATCAGCCAGTATTTAAAACAGGAATGTTTGCTGTTGTTCTGGCATTTGGTCTTTGCTGGCTGGTGAATACATTTATTGCAGATCAGTCATCGTTTATTACAGATAATATGTCAGTTCTCACGAATGAACATCCATGGATTTATATCATAGCAGTGTTTATTGTTGGGGCAATAACAACAAGTCAGTCATCCTCTACAATGATTATGGTTCCGATTGGTATTGCATTAGGGCTTCCGGCAAATATTATTGTTGCTGGCTGGATTGCATGTTCATCAAATTATTTTATTCCTGCTTCCGGTCAGTGCGTTGCAGCAATTGCGTTTGATACCGCGGGAACAACAAAAATTGGAAAATATGTGTTAAATCACAGCTATATGCTTCCTGGCCTTGTATGTACTGTAGTTTCAGTAGTGTCAGCAATTTTGATAGGAGCAGTAGTATTTTAAAACATAAGGAGAAAATCTATGAAAGAACCAAAAATTATAGCGATTGGAGATAATGTATGTGATAAATATTTATCTCGTGGGAAAATGTATCCGGGAGGACAATGTGTCAATACATGCGTATATGCAAAATGGAATGGTGTCAATTCGGCATATCTTGGAAAATACGGTAATGATGAAGTAGCTGAATGTGTGCAGGAGACATTAAAAAAATTAGAGATTGATGATACGCATTGCCGACATTTTCAGGGAGAAAACGGTTTCGCTTTGGTAACACTGAAAGAAACAGACCGTGTTTTTCTTGGCTCAAATAAAGGTGGAATTGCAAAAGATCATGCATTTGATTTCAACGAAGAAGATATGGATTATATTCAGCAATATGATTTGATTTACACAAATCTTAACAGCTATATTGAACAGGATCTTTCAAAATTGTATCAGACAAAGGTTCCGATTGCCTATGATTTTTCAATGCGCTGGACAGATGAGTATTTGAGGGATGTATGTCCGTATGTAACTGTTGCAATTATGTCATGTGCACATTTGTCAGAAGATGAACGGGAGAGAGAAATGAAAAAGGCACAGAAATATGGTGTTTCTGTTGTTCTTGGAACTGTCGGAGAAGAAGGCTCTTATGTATTATATAAAGATAAATTTTTATATACAAAAGCAGTATTGGCAGAGGATGTTATAGATACTATGGGAGCGGGAGATTCTTATTTTGCGGCATTCCTAAGTGATATGTTAAAAAATTCCCCACAACATAAGATTTTAGATGGTTCAGATGAACAGATGTATGTAAAAATTCAAAATGCAATGAAAAAGGCATCGGAGTTTGCCGCAAAGATGTGCGCAAAAGAAGGTGCATTTGGATATGGAGTACCAATTACAGGAAGAACAGAAATTTAGGGAGGTATAAGTATGAAACCAGATATGTATGAAAATAACGAAGAGGGAATTTTATGTGTCTATAAAAATCCAAAGTGGCTTGTATGTATTAAAAACTGGAAACCGGACAATGATATTAATGGGATTAAACACTTGGAGATCCATCATTCGACCGATGAGCAGTTTATTCTTGTACATGGTAAAGCGATTCTGATTACCGCAGAAAAAAAGGAAAATGGTTTTTCTATTGATCTGACATTGATGGAGCAGGGAAAAGTATATAATGTTCCGGCAGAATGCTGGTTTTATTCAATCACCCAGAAAGATACAAAAATAGTATATGTACAAGATTCCAATTGCTCTATGGAAAACAGCGATTTTTGTGATCTTTCGGAAGAAGAAATAGCATGGATTCAGGAAAAAGCATCACGGCTGCTGGCATAACTAAAGGATAGATTTATATGAAGAAACAATATATTCTTTTTGATTTTGATGGTGTTATTGTAAACACGGAACCTCAAAATGCACATTATCTGCAGGAAACTCTCAAATCGTTTGGTGTATATATGGATCACGAAGAGTTAAAAGGATTTATTGGAGTTAACAGCCGTGAAAAAATATTGCATTATTTGAGCCGGTCGAAAGAAAATGTTTCATGGGAAATGTACCAGAAAAGAAGAAAAGAGATGGGAAATACCTATGAAAATGATGCCATCTGTCCCATGCCGGGATTACAGGAATTATTTCAATGGATGAAGGGACGGAATCTGAAAGCCGGATTGGTAACATCAACGAGCGCGAAATATATTATTACGGCTTTAAACCGGATCAAAATGACAGATTATTTTTCAGTTATTGTATGTGGGGATATGTGCGAAAAAAGAAAGCCCTATCCGGATGGGTACTTAAAGGCGATACAGTTATTGCAGGCTGAAAAAGATGAGGTTGTTGCAATTGAGGATTCCTCAACCGGTATTCATGCGGCAATACAGGCAGGAATTGATGTGATTGGTTATACTGGCTCAGGAATAAAACAGGATACTGGAGAGGCAACTGCTGTTTTTTCTTCATTTCAGGACATTCAGCTTTTTTTGGAAACAGCAATTTTATAAGTGTAACAGCATACGTTATATAGCAGGCGGCAGATGATTTCTGCCGCCTGTTAAGTTTATCAATATTTGTAGTTATAGCTCCTCTATGCAAAAAGTCTGACAGAAGAACAAAATAGGACATATAAAGAAAAAAGGGCAAAAATATCCCTTTGTGTAAGACAAATGGGATATATGGATGAAAAGGTGCCTAAAATGTCCTGCTGTGATATCTGTATGGGACATATAGACAAAAAGATAATAAAAAAGTCCTTCTGTAAAAGTCAAACGGGACATGTGGACGAGAAGATGCTACAAATGTCCTGTTATGACATTTGTATGGGACATAATAAGAACTTTTTTTCACATATGTCCCAGCTGACAAGAAAAACAGGACATAATAAGAATTTTTTTTCGCATATGTCCCAGCTGACAGGAAAAGCAGGACATAATATACAAATTTTTCTCCATATGTCCCGGTTTTTCATAGAATCCATATTCATAAAATATGAAAAAGTATTATGGACAGAAAACATCAATGAACAGTAAGTATTTGTAAAATTATGAATAGAATATCAGAAGGAATATAAGTGCAAAGACAGAATGTTTGTGGTATGCTAGAGACAGGAATCTGGTCGTGACGGTTCGTTGGTAAAGCGGTGGATGGTTACGAATGACATTACGGAGGTGTTAGGCATGGGAAGTTATCTGAATCCGGGCTGCAAAGGCTTTGAGGAGAGCTTAAATTCCGCAATTTATGTAGATAAAACTGGGTTAATCGAAAAAGTTAATGCGGTTGTTGACACACGGCAGAAATATATTTGTGTCAGCCGTCCGCGGCGATTTGGAAAATCTATGGCGACGGATATGCTGGCAGCATATTACGATCAGAGCGTCGATACGGCGCGGTTGTTTGATACTCTGCAGATTGCAAAGGCAGAGACTTATCAGAAATACCGGAATCAATATGATGTGCTGAAAGTGAATATGCAGGAATTTTTAAGCATGACGCACAGTATGGATGAAATGCTTGCGGTTTTTCAAAAACGCATGATTGCAGATCTGAAAAGAGGATATCCTGATTATGTCATGGATGGAGAAGACAGTCTGGTGTTTGCGATGAAAGACGTATATGCACATACGAAGTGCCCGTTTATCATACTGATCGACGAATGGGACTGTCTGTTCCGCGAGTACAAGCAGGATAAAGAGGCGCAAAAAAAATATCTGGATTTCCTGCGGGTATGGATGAAAGATCAGGAATATGTGGCACTTGCCTACATGACCGGAATTTTACCGATAAAAAAATACGGTTCGCATTCGGCACTCAACATGTTTACGGAATATTCCATGACCAATCCACGCGAGATGGCGGAGTTTTTCGGTTTTACCGAAGAGGAAGTGCACGCATTGTGCGCAACATACAAGCGCAATTTTGAAGAAGCGCAGGCGTGGTATGATGGCTATGAACTTGTCGCAATGGACGGAGAAAACCCCAAAATCTATTCCATGTACAGCCCGAAATCAGTGGTCGATGCAATGTTAAGCGGTCTGTATGATAATTACTGGAATCAGACCGAAACATATGAGGCATTAAAAATTTATATCCAGATGAATTTTGACGGGTTAAAAGATGCCATTGTGCGGATGCTTGCCGGGGATCGTGTGGAAATCAATACAGGGACATTTTCCAATGATATGACAACATTCCAGAACCGGGATGATGTTCTGACACTCCTGGTTCATCTGGGTTATCTGAGTTATCACTGGATGGACAAAACGGTGTCGATTCCAAACAAAGAAGTGTCACAGGAATATGTAAATGCAATCAGTACCATGGACTGGCATGAGGTGATTGATTCTGTCGAAGCGTCGAAAAATCTGCTGGAAGCGTTATGGATGCAGGACGAAGAGGCAGTGGCAGCAGGCATTGATAAAGCGCATCGTGAGATTTCCATTTTGCAGTACAACAATGAAAATTCGCTGGCATGTACGATCAATCTGGCGTTTTATTTTGCACGGGAATACTACACGATCATAAGGGAATTTCCGACAGGAAAAGGGTTCGCGGATCTGTGTTTTATTCCAAGAAAAATGCATGCAGACAAACCGGCGGTTGTGATTGAACTGAAATGGGAAAAATCCGCACAGGGAGCCATTGCGCAGATCAAAGACCGGCACTATACAGATGCCTTAAAGGAGTATCGGGGAAATCTGCTCCTTGCCGGAATCAACTACAACAGAGAGACAAAAACGCATACGTGTGTGATTGAGCAATTAACAAAAGAAGACTGACAGGAGGAAACCAAAATGAGCAACGTATTAGAAGAAATGAAAACCAGAAGAAGTATCCGTAAATTCAAACCGGATGCCATCCCACAGGAAATTTTAGACCAGATCATTGAAGCGGGAACCTATGCGGCAAACGGCAGAGGCGCACAGAATGTCATCATCATTCAGGTGACAAACAAAGAGAAGCGCGATGAAATCGCAAAGAAAAATGCAGAAATCATGGGAAGTGAGGGTGATCCGTTTTACGGCGCACCGGCAATGCTCATCGTTTTAGGAAAAAAAGACTGGCCGACACATGTCTATGACGGCAGTCTTGTGATGGGAAACCTCATGCTTGCAGCCCATGATCTGGGAATCGGCAGCTGCTGGATTCACCGCGCGAAAGAGGAATTTGAAAGCAGCTGGGGCAGGAAACTGCTTGCATCCCTTGGGATTGAGGATGAATATGAGGGAATCGGGCACTGTGCGCTCGGCTATGTGGACGGGGATTATCCGGATGTTATTCCAAGAAAAGAAAACCGCGTATTCTATATCAGATAGGGCGGAACTGCAAAGCGACGGAACCATGGGGAAGTGCTGGAAATAGCAGAGGAAGAAATACCGGCAGAAAGAATTTATAAAAAGAATCCGGACGGTTCCCAAAGCGAAGTGAGTGGGGCGATTTCATTTTTTCTTATGGGAAAATTGAAACCAGAGAAGCAGAACCGTCTGACAACCGGAAATCTGCATTATGCCCCGGTTACGGAGACCGCGTGGATTCCGGTATTTGAGGTGAAACGAAAGGAAGACATTACGGTCGAAGCGATGCCCGGACACAAAAATTAAGGTAGAAGGACAAACGCCGGATTGTGATAACGAAAAAAGGAGATAAAAAATATGCCTTGTACAACGATATTAGTAGGAAAAAATGCAACCTATGATGGTTCAACCATGATTGCGAGAAATGATGATGCGGGTGGAAATGATCACTTTACGCCAAAGAAAATGATTGTGGTGCAGCCAAAGGAGCAGCCACGTGTATACAAAGCGGTACTTTCTTCTGTAGAAATTCCGCTTCCAGAAAATCCGCTTTGCTATACGGCTATGCCAAATGCAGTGGAAGGGAAAGGAATCTGGGGTGCATGCGGAGTCAATGAAGCACGGACCGGAATGACGGCAACCGAGACAATCACATCCAATCCACGTGTACTCGGTGCAGATCCGCTGGTGGAAAACGGCATTGGAGAGGAAGATATTGTATCGTTAGTACTTCCTTATATCCACAATGCAAGAGAGGGTGTTCAGCGGCTGGGAGAACTTCTGGAAACCTATGGCACTTATGAAATGAATGGAATTGCCTTTTCCGATCAGAATGAAATCTGGTGGATGGAGACCATTGGCGGACATCATTGGATTGCACGCCGTGTGCCGGATGATGCGTATGTGGTTATGCCAAATCAGCTTGGAATTGATGCATTTGATCTGGATGATGCATTTACCATGCAGGAAAATCATATGTGTTCCGCAGATATGCGGGAGTTTATTTCGGATCATCACCTGAATCTTTCCATGGATGGCAGTCTGAATCCGCGGGAAGCTTTTGGCAGCCATGACGATGCAGATCATGTGTACAATACACCGCGTGCGTGGTATATGCTGCGCTGCCTGAATCCACACACATACAACTGGGATGGACCGGATGCGGATTTTACACCGGAGTCCGATGATCTGCCATGGACACTGGTACCGGAGCGCAAGATTACGGTGGAAGATGTGAAATATGTGCTTTCTTCGCATTATCAGGGAACACCTTACGATCCATATGGAGCGTATGGAGATCCGGGGCAGCGTGGCATGTATCGTTCCATCGGTATCAACCGCAATGATTTTGTTGGTCTGGTACATATCCGCCCGGAGCATGGAGAGGATGCCAATGTACTGGAATGGGTTGCGTATGGTTCCAATGCCTTTAATGCCATGGTGCCGTTTTATGCACAGGTGGAGAAAACTCCGGAATATGTGGCCAATACGACAGCAGAAGTTTCTACAGATAATTTTTACTGGGTAAGCCGGATGATTGGTGCGATGGCAGATGCCTCTTATAAGAAATCAGTGTTCCATGTCGAGCGGTATCAGGAGAAAGTGCTGTCTAAAGGACATGAGATTATCAATCATTATGATAAGCTGCTGGAAAAAGAAACCGACGCAGGAAAGCGCATGGCACTTAAGACAGAAGCAAACAATGCGGTGGCAGATATGGTAAAAAAAGAAGCCGCCGATACACTTGATAAAGTTCTGTTTGAACTGTGTGGACAGATGAAGAATGCATTTGCCCGTTCCGATGCTTAACGCATCAGTTTCCGCCGCAGAAGCAGATACGCCGTGATCATAGCCGTACCGGTCAGTACCCAGGAGATCGGATAGATAATCATAACAACCCAGAATTCATGTACGGCACGGCAGACGGTGTTGATCCAGATGAGGCGCAGCACGCAGGAGCCGACCACGGTGATCAGAGCCGGTGTCAGGGAATGGCCAAAGCCACGCATGGCACCGCCGCTGATCTCGTAAGTGGAGGTCAGAAGTTCCAGTGTGGTGACGATCAGAAGGCGTTGTACGGCAAAAGTCAGGACATTCGGATCGGTTGTGTACAGGCGAACGAAAAAGTCCCGGCCGAGTACAAAAACACCGGATAACAGGCCGCAGAATATCACGGAAAAAATCATGCAGAGACGGTATACTTTTTTGCACCGCTGAAAATCTCCGGCACCGTAATTCTGGCTCGTAAAAGTAACGGTAGTCTGGGCAAATGCGTTTACCATAAAATACGCAAAAAATTCAAAGTTCAGTGCAGCTGCAGATCCTGCGATAGCGTTTGATCCAAAACTGTTAATCATGCTCTGGATGCAGACGTTGGCAAGGGAAAAGACCATGCCCTGCAGGCCGGCAGGAACGCCAATGATCAGGATTTTTTTCAGTTCGCCCCAGTCAATGGACAAGCCACAGAGGCTGACACGGATTGGTTCCTGTTCATGCAGTAAAATATAAAACAGAATACCGGAACTTACAATATTAGAAACAACGGTGGCAATTGCGACACCGGATACTCCCAGATGAAATACAATGACAAGAATCAGGTTCAGTCCGGTATTGATGATTCCGGCGGCAATCAGGGCATACAGTGGGCGACGGCTGTCACCGATGCTGCGCAGGATTGAGGAACTAAAATCATAAAGCATGATAAATGGCATGCCGAGAAAATAGATCCGCAGATATAAAACTGCCAGATCGATAACATCTTTTGGAGTTCCCATCAGTGTCAGTACCGGTCTGGCAATGAACTGCCCCAGTACAAGCACGAAAATGCCGCTGCATAAAGCGACAACGATGGCGGTGTGAATTGCCCCTTTTACATGTTCTTCGGCTTTCTGTCCGATGTAGCGGGAAATAATTACGTTGGAACCGAGCGAAATTCCGATGAACAGATTAATCATCAGTGCGATGAGCGAACTGTTGCTTCCCACGGCCGCCAATGCACGGCTGCTTGCAAAACGGCCGACTACTGCGGTATCCACAGAATTAAATAATTGCTGTAAGATGCTGCTGGCAGCCAGAGGCAGAGCAAAAATCAGTAATTTATTCCACAGTGTTCCGTGGGTCATATCAATTGTATTTTTCTGCTTTATTTTCATAGTTATAAAACCTTCTTTTTATCCTGTTTACTGGCAAACACGATTATAATCCCGGGCAAAAACAAAAGTCAATAGCCAGGCAGACGGGTTTTGACCTTTTGCATAATTGGGTATATAATCAACAAGGAGACAGGGAGAGGTATATCAAAATAAAGGTGGGGTATGAAAAAGAAAAGAAGAACGAAGAAGGTAGCGTTTTCCATTCGGAGCAAGCTGCTGTTATTGCTGTCTGTATCAATGTTGCCATTTCTGCTGATTGCAGTATATCTGTTAATTTCCATAGCTAATTACAACCAGACATATCATGAGATTGTGGATCGTCTTACCATTGCAAACACCTACAATATTCAATTCAAAGAACAGATGGATGAAAGTCTTTACAAAGTCGTTGTGGGATATGTTTCGATGGACAATATTGCAAATGATGAGACGCTTAAAGACCCGTATGTGCTTATCCGGAACCTGAAGAAGAGCTGTACCGGTTTGCGGGATGTGACGAGTGATTATGAAAGCCGTATGTGGCTGGATAGTCTGCTGCGCAATGTAGATACACTCAAAAACCGTGTGGATGATATTGCAGAAAATGTCAAAAAGGGTGATCGCTACGATGAGAACATCCGGCAGCTGGATGACAATATCTATATCCTGACAGAACTGATTCAGGAGGACATTCAGTACTATATTTATTATCAGACAAATTACATGGAGGCTGTGACAAACACCTTAAACCAGCAGATCCACACATTTGTTATTGTGTTTGCTGTAGTTCTTGCGGCACTGGGGATTGTTGTCGGGGGCGCAGGTTTTTTTGTTACGTCCGGAATATTACGCCCGCTGAGACAGCTTTACAATGCGACCGGAGAGATTTCGGAGGGAAATTTTGCTGTGCGGACACACGTAAAATCGCACGATGAAGTGGCGGTGCTTGCACACGGATTTAACGATATGGCGGAAAATATACAGATTCTGGTGAATAAGGTGCGTGAGGATGAACAGAAAATGCGGAAGGCAGATTTACGTCTGCTGCAGGAGCAGATTAATCCCCATTTTTTATACAACACACTGGATACGATTGTGTGGCTGATTGAGTGTAACGAGACAGAACAGGCAACGGAAATGGTTGTTACCCTGTCTGATTTTTTCAGACTTGTACTCAGTCATGGTCAGGAATTTATCAGTATCCGCATGGAGGAACAGCATGTCAGGAGTTATTTGCAGATTCAGGAGACCCGTTATCATGATATTATGGAATATCATATTTTAATAGATCCGGAGCTCTATGGCTATCAGATTCCTAAAATGACATTGCAGCCAATCGTAGAAAATGCACTGTATCATGGGATCAAATGCAAGCGCTCCAAAGGACAGATCTGTATCCGTGGAGAAAAGAAACAGGATCTGCTGATATTGACGGTGACAGATGACGGCGTGGGGATGGAGGAAGCCGATCTGCAGGATTTGCAAAAAGAGATTGAAAAGCCATGCAAACAGACGGATCGTGGCTTTGGACTCGCAAACGTCAATGAACGCCTGCACATGTATTTTGGCGCGGAATATGGGGTAAAGATTGCATCCAGACCGGGGGAAGGGACGCAGGTGACGATCGTGATTCCGGCGGTGCACAACGTAACAGGGGAGGCGATAACATGAAAAAGAAAGGCAGATGGATACCGGTCATCGGGTGTTTGATGCTGGTGCTTTTTCTGGCAGGTTGTGGAAAAATGATAGATATTCAAAGTACGGCAGAGCAGGAGATTCCCAGTCAGAATCAAATTGTGGTAGGGGTGTCACAGCTTGGCAGCGAGTCCATGTGGCGTACCGCAAATTCGGCATCCATCCAACAGGCACTGTGCAAAGAAAACGGTTATTTTTTACTGTTTAACAATGCCAGGCAAAAACAGGAAAACCAGATTAAAGCAATTCGCAGTTATATTTCGCAGCGTGTGGATTATATTGTCTTTTCACCCATTGTGGAGGATGGCTGGGAAACCGTGCTGCAGGAAGCAAAAGAGGCTGATATTCCGGTGATTGTCATGGATCGGAATGTCAGCTGTGATCCATCGCTGTATACGGCGTGGGTCGGTTCCGATTTTACGGAAGAAGGAAGAAATGCCGCGCGCTGGCTGGAGGAAGACCTGAAGGGGAAGAAATTTGATCAAAAGGAAACGGTACATATCGTGGTACTGCGGGGGACTTCTAATGCATCTGCAACGTTAGGGCGCACAAAAGGGTTTGCAGAGATTGCAAAGACGCATCCGAACTGGGAAATTCTGGATTCCGACGATGCTGATTTTACCACGGCAAAAGGCAGAGAAGTGATGGAAAAATATCTGCAGAAATATAAAGATATTGATGTGGTTGTATCGCAGAATGATGATATGACGTTTGGTGCAATCGAGGCAATTCGTGCGGCCGGAAAGACGACCGGGACGGGAGGCGATATTACGCTGATTTCTTTTGACGGAACGAGGAGTGCACTTGAAAAAGTAAAGTCCGGCGTGATCAATGTGGATATTGAATGTAATCCGTTGCAGGGAACATACATACAGGAAATTATCAACCGGCTGGGAGACGGTGAGCCGGTAGACAAAATTAATTATGTAGAAGAAAAAGTGTATACACAAAAAAATGTGCTTTCTGTTTTGGGAGACAGAGTGTATTAAAGGGGATAAAACAAATGTTAAAAGTATTTTTGGTGGAAGATGAGACCGTTATCCGTGAGGGGCTGCGGGACCGGATTCCCTGGGAACAGTATGGGTATCGGTTTGTCGGGGAGGCAGCAGACGGTGAAGTTGCACTGCCGCTGATTCGAAAGACACGTCCGGATGTACTGATTACCGATATTAAGATGCCGTTTATGGACGGGCTGTCACTCAGCCGGATTGTGCGGGAGGAATTCCCGAAGACAAAGATACTCATTATCAGCGGTTATGATGATTTTGAATATGCGAGAGAAGCAATTTCCATTGGCGTGGATCAGTATATTCTGAAACCGGTTACGAGAATGAGTCTGCGCAAGGTGCTGCAGGAATTAAAAGAAAAAATCGAGGCAGAGCAGGAGCAGGAAGATTTTCAGAGCAAACTGGCAAACGAAATGCACGAATATGAGCAGTTTTCCATAAGGCATTTCTTTGAGCAGGTGTTAGAAGGCGAGCTTTGTGTAACAGAAATTTATGATGAAGCTGCCAAATGGTCGCTGGATCTGTCAGCATCGTGTTACAATCTGCTGTTTTTGTACGTGCAGCAGGAAAAAGAGAATGGTTCCGAGCGGGAGATGAATACTTTTGTGCACCTGCAGGAAGAAATTCTGCAGTATTTTCTGCGTTTTCCGCAATATATCCTGTTTCGCTGGAACGTCAACTGTTATGGGGTTTTAGTCAAATGCGATGCGGAGGAAATGGAAGATTATACACAGCGGGCGATTGCACAGATCCAGATGAACTGCGAGTCACAAAACGCCAATGCAGACTGGTATGTTGTTGTGGGAACACCTGTGGAACGGCTGTCGATGCTGAAAGAGTGTTATGATCGTGTAAATCATTATGGTGCATATCGTTTTTTGTATCCGCAAATGCATGTACTTTCGGAAGAGACATTAAAAAGTTATCTGCCGGCGCAGGATGACACGCAGATTGCGGAAGTAGATGCGACAAAAATGTCACCGGAAATTATCTCGGAATTTCTGGCAAAAGGAAGCAGCAAAGAAGTATACAACTTTGTAGAGTCTTATCTGCAGAGCATATCCGAGGTAATACATTCCGTGATATTCCGTGACTATGTTGTGCTTAATATCCGGTTTACGGCGATTGCGTTTATGGAGCGAAACGGTGTGACAAAAGAAGAATTTCTGGCGCATATCGGCAAATACGGAACCAATGTGCATGTGCAGCAGGACGAGGTATTTGAATATTTCCTGAGTATTTTACAGACGGCAATCGATCTGCGTGATGAACAGAACACCAATCTGAGCAGTAAAACGTTAAAAAAAGCACTTGCTTATATTGATGAGCATTACACGAGTGAGAATTTATCGCTGGGTACCGTTGCGTGCGAGGTACAGGTGGGCGCTAATTATTTAAGTTCTGTCTTCAGTCAGAATATGCAGAAGACATTTACCGAATATATTTCGGAAAAACGTATGGAAAAGGCAAAAAAGCTACTGAAAAGTACGGAACTTCCGACATCGGAAATTGCCGCACAGGTGGGGTACAAAGATCCTCATTATTTCAGTTTTGTATTTAAAAAGACGCAGGGGTGCAGTCCGCGTGAATACCGCAGCGGTATTTAAAGTTTCCAGGAAATTTCTGTGGAAGAGACTAAAATCCCCTGCAGCTGGTGGAGGAGAACCCCGGCGGCGCGGCTGCCAGGCGCTTCGGCCGGGGTCAGGGAGAGAAACTCTGTGTGTCCAAAGTGGCACAGGTAGCTGTGGTCAAAGGAGGCAACCGTAATCTCCGGTGGCTGTGGCAGGTCTGAGACAGCACGGCAAAGTGCATAGGCAATGGTATCATTATAACAGACAATAGCGGTGCAGGAAGAAATGAGTTTCTGCATCGCTTTTTGTATGCCATAGTCCGGATCATCGGAAAAATACCAGCATATCAGGGAATCTTCCGGAAGTGCATCTGTGTCCCGCAGGGCATGCAGCATCCCCTGGCAGCGCAAAAGTCCGGAACGCATATCCGCAGGAAAGATCGCACCGATGCGGGTATGGCCGGTGGCGAGCAGATGCCGGGTGAGCAAAATGCCACCGCCAAAGTCATCCATGGTGACGCATGGACAATTGGTCAGTTCCGGATAGGATTCCTGTAAAAAGAGAACAGGGCATTTCTTTTTCTGCAGTTTACGGTACAGATCCAGATTCGGGTTCGTGCGCGCGGTTTTTACACCTTCCACAAGCAGGGCGCGTGGCGGCTGGTGGAGAATCTTCTGTAAAAGAGTATGTTCTGTGGAAAAGGTGTTTTCCGTGATGTGTACAGTCGTGGAAAAGCCCTGTGCTGCAAGTGTTTTTTTGATGTCATGCAAAAGCATCGGATACAAATAAGCAGAGTCACTGGAGAGCAGAAGGTCGATCCGGTCCTCTCCGCGGCTGCGTCCCGTGATATAGGACCCGCTTCCCTGCCTTTTTTCGATTAATCCCTCCTGTTCCAGAACGGACAGTGCCTGCCGCACGGTCTGGCGGCTCACTTTATAGCGCTGGCTGATGGCAGCTTCGGTTGGAAGCCGGTGAATTCCATTGGCTGTATAATCCGGTAATTGTTCGCGCAGACGTCCTGCCAGCCATTTATATTTGATTGCCATAAAATTTTTCCTTTCTTTGATGGAAACAGGCGTGTAATTATTTTTTTTATCAAAGAAAATTTTACCTTTTTCAAAAACAATCCACTTTTCCAGAGAAATTTATCGTTTTCACCAATAAGATTTCAGACAGAATCTCATCAGAAATTACAGAAAATACCATAAATCAAAAGATTTTCCACCTCAAATCAAAGATCTTTCCACATAAAAATAAATTTGTATTCTTTTTAGATGATATCATATAAAATATGTATTGTAAACATATTACAAACCGTTTAAAACAGGCATAAATCGGATTGAAACAGAAAAATACGAATGGTATAGTAAATGCACAAGCAAACAAAAGATTTCATATTGGGAGGTAAAAGGGTATGAAAAAAAGAATCTTAGCAATGTTGACAGCAACAATGATGGTACTTGGACTGGCAGCCTGCGGGGCTACCGATACAAAGGACGGAGCCGGAGATACATCAGCAGCCGGCAGTGGTTCGAGCGGAGATCTGATTAAGGTCGGAATCATTAACAATGATCCAAACGAGTCCGGATATCGTACCGCAAACGATAAAGACATGAAGAACATGTTTACAAAAGAAAACGGTTACGATGCATCATTTGCATACAGCTTAAAGAACGATGAACAGATTACAGCAGCACAGAAATTCATTCAGGATGGTGTGGATTACTTACTTCTTTCCGCAGCAGACACATCCGGATGGGATTCCGTATTAAAGGATGCACAGGATGCAGGAACACAGGTAATTCTTTTTGACCGTGTTATCGATGCAGATGAAAGCCTGTATGCAGCATCAATCGTATCTGATATGGATAAAGAAGGACAGACTGCATGTGACTGGTTAAAGGCACAGAATCTTGATGAGTATAACATCATTCACATTCAGGGTGTTATGGGATCTGCAGCACAGAAAGGAAGATCCGGAGCATTAACAGATACAGCAGCAGCTGAAGGATGGAACATTGTAAATGAGCAGACTGCAGAGTGGAATGCAGAAAAAGCACAGCAGATCGTACAGTCCGTTATCGACAGTGGAGAGAAATTCAACGTTATCTATGCAGAGAACGATGATATGGCAAAGGGTGCTGTTGCCGCTCTTGACAAAGCAAATATTTCTCACGGTGTTGGCAAAGACGTTGTCGTTATGGGATTTGACTGCAACAAGTGGGCATTACAGGAACTGTTAGATCAGAACTGGAACTATGATGGACAGTGTAATCCATTCCAGGCTTCTTACATTGCCGATGTTATCCAGAAATTACAGAACAATGAGGAAATCACAGAGAAGACCATCATCATGGATGAGAAAGGTTTTGATGCAACAACCATCACAGAGGATGATGTAAATAAATACGGTATCTAAACAAAACAGGAAGCATTTGGCGCGGCGCCGCGTATGAGGAAAACGCAGCGCCGCGTTTTCTAACCAAAAAAGCAAGGGGTGAATAAGCTGGTGAAAGAAAATGTTGTATTACAAATGAAAAATATCCACAAAAACTTTACAGGGGTAAAGGCATTGCAGGCGGTTGATTTCTCCCTGCGTGAAGGAGAAATTCACGCGCTGATGGGTGAAAACGGCGCGGGAAAATCTACATTGATTAAGGTGCTGACCGGCGTATATGAAAAAGATGAGGGAGAAATTTTCCTCAAAGGAAACGACAAAGCAGTGGCAATTCATTCGCCGCAGGATGCACAGAATCTTGGAATCAGTACCGTGTATCAGGAAATTACGCTTTGCCCGAATCTGTCGGTAGCAGAAAACATGTTTATCGGACGAACAAAAGGAAGAATGCAGAACTGGAAAAAAATGAACGCCGATGCAGACAGAATTCTGCAATCACTCGATATTCCGGCAAAAGCAACACAGCAGCTGGCAAACTGTTCCATTGCAATCCAGCAGATGGTAGCCATTGCCAGGGCTGTAGACATGGATTGTAAGGTGCTTATCCTTGACGAGCCGACGTCTTCTCTTGACGATAAAGAAGTGCAGAAGCTGTTTGGGTTAATGAAAGACTTAAGAGCCAGAGGTGTAGGAATCATCTTTGTTACACACTTTCTGGATCAGGTATATGAGGTATGTGACCGTATCACCGTGCTGCGGGACGGCAAACTGGTGGGAGAATACGAGATTGAAAAACTTCCACGTGTGCAGCTTGTAGCAAAGATGCTGGGCAAAGAGCTGGACGATGAGGCGCAGATCAAAGATGAGACGCAGGTATATCATGCGGATGAAAATGTTCCACCGGTATTTGAAGTGGAACAGTTACAGAGTAACGCAGGCATCAAACCATTTGATTTCTATATAAGAAAAGGAGAAGTCAATGGATTTACCGGTCTGCTGGGATCTGGACGAAGTGAGTGTGTGCGTGCAATTTTTGGTGCGGACCGTATCATTGGTGGAAAGATCAAAAAGAACGGAAAAGAAATCAAAATTACAAAACCTATAGATGCTATGAAAAACGGAATTGCTTATCTGCCGGAAGACCGAAAGGTGGATGGTATCGTTGGAGACCTCTCCGTCCGCGATAATATCATTCTTGCAGCACAGGTGCTGCGCGGTTTCTTCCGTCCGTTCAGCAAAGCGCAGGCAAACAAATTTGCGGACGAATATATCAAGCTGCTGGAAATCAAGACGGCATCGGCGGATACACCGATTAAATCTCTCTCCGGTGGAAATCAGCAGAAAGTAATTCTTGCCCGCTGGCTTCTGACACATCCGGAATATCTGATCCTGGATGAGCCAACGCGAGGCATTGATATCGGAACAAAAATTGAAATTCAAAAGCTGGTGTTAAAGCTTGCATCCGAGGGTATGAGTGTGACCTTTATTTCTTCGGAAACAGATGAAATGCTGCGTACCTGCTCCCGTCTGATCGTTATGCGCGATCGCAGGAAAGTAGGCGAAATCTCAGGTGAAGACTTAACGCAGAGCAAGATTATGGATACCATTGCCGGAGGTGAAAAAAAGAATGGCTAAAACAAGAACATTACAAAAAAAGAACTTTATGGATATGTTCAGCGGAAAGCAGATTCTGATTCCGATCGTGGCCCTGGTGCTGCTGGCGGTATTTAATCTGATCGCCGATCCATCGTTCTATAAAATAACACTGGACGTAAACAGCGCCGGAAATCATGTATTATCCGGTTATCTGATCACAATTTTGGACTACGGCTCAGAACTTGCCATTCTGGCAATCGGTATGACGTTAGTTACAGCAGCTTCCGGAGGACAGGATATTTCTGTTGGTGCAGGTATCGCGATTGCCGGTTCGGTTATCCTTCGTGTACTTTGCGGCACAAATTCCCGTCCGGATCATCTGCAGGCTCCAATCATTGTAGCCTTTCTCGTAAGCTGCGTGGTAGCTATGCTCTTTGGTGCATTTAATGGTATTCTTGTTGCCGGATTTAAGATTCAGCCGATGGTAGCAACCCTGATTCTTTATACTGCAGGGCGTTCCATTGCAGCATGGATCAACAATAACGAACTTCCGGTAATCAGCGATCCGTCGTTTGGATACTTTGGTGGTTTTATTCCGGGAATTCCAATTCCGACTCCGTTTTTTATTGCGGTAGCATGTATGATCGTTATGGGACTGGTTATGAAATTTACAAGCCTTGGTTTGTATACGCAGGCAGTCGGTATTAATGAGAGTTCTTCACGATTAAACGGATTAAATCCGGCATTTATCAAGTTTTTGAGCTTTGTTATTTTAGGACTTTGTGTGGCAGTGGCAGCACTGATCAAAGTAAGTCGTATTTCCACAATTAACTATTCTGTTATTGCAAAAGATATTGAGATGGATGCGATCCTTGCAGTAGCACTTGGAGGAAATTCATTAAGCGGTGGCAAATTTAATCTGCCGGCATCTATTCTGGGTGCATATGTCATTCAGTTTTTAACTACAACACTGTATAAGTTCAACGTAAAATCCGAAGCAATCTCTGCTTATAAGGCAATTGTTGTTATTATCCTAGTTGTCATCAGTGCTCCGGTGGTACGGGAAAAATTTGCATCTTTTTCACAGAAGATGAAAGTAAGAAATGCAAAGGAGGTAGGCTAATATGAAATCAAAATCCTTAAAAAAGGTATCACTTTCCGATGCCAACCTGCTTTTGACAATCACCATCGTTGTATTTTTCCTGATGTATATCGGCGCGATGATTTTTGAGGGCGGCGGATTTTTAAAACCACAGACATTTTTTAATATTTTAAACGCCAATGGCGCATTGATCATTACAGCATGCGGACTTAGTCTGGTTATGATTACCGGAAGCATTGATATTTCAGTCGGCGGTGTCGTTGCACTTGTAAGTATGTGCTGCGCGGTATATCTGGATTTCAAGGGCGGAAATGTGTTTGTATCTCTCCTGATTGCACTTGCCATTGGTCTTGGATTTGGGCTGGTACAGGGATTTTTGGTAGCGTATCTGGATATTCAGCCATTTATCGTAACACTTGCAGGTATGTTCTTTGCAAGAGGTATGACTTCTATCGTACATACAGATCCGTTCAATGTACAAAATGAGGCATTTGTGAAATTGAAAGATACCCGTGTAATTGTTCCGGGAATGGGATCTGTCAACCGTATTGGCAAATATGTGAATGCATATGTGGAAATCGGTGTGATTGTGGCAATCCTGATCGTTGTGATTATGTTTGTCATGCTTCGTTGGACGAAGCTTGGCCGTTCGTTTTATGCGGTTGGAGGTAACCGCCAGAGTGCTCTTATGCTTGGAATTAACGTTAAAAAGACACGTTTTCTTGCGCATCTGCTGAGTGGGTTGCTCGCCGGTATTGCAGGCTATGTATATTTCCTGCATGTCGGTTCCGGTGCGGCAACACATGCAAGCGGGATGGAAATGAACGCGATTGCATCATCCATTATTGGTGGAACACTCCTGACCGGCGGTGTCGGAAACATCATTGGAACATTCTTCGGTGTACTCTCCCTCAGTACGATTCAGAATATTGTTTCCTCCGCCGGACTGGATCAGGCATGGTGGACAGGTATCACAATTGCAGCAATGCTTTGTCTGTTCCTGGTGATCCAAAGTGTCGTTCTTGCAAGAAAAAAGAAAAAATAGTTGAAAGGTGTATTGACAATTGTTGAATCAAGTGCTATGTTTTTTGTTAACGAAGAGTCATAGAGCAAATGCATAGAACGGAATACGATCACAATATACTTTTTTCCAGAGAGTTGTCGGGCGGTGTGAGACAACAGACAGATATGGTGACCATCCTCTGCGAGCAGTGTGCTGAATCCTGTGTGGGACAGTAAGCATCACCGGTTTTCTACCGTTATCAGGAACCTTATTTCTGCAGAGGGGAGTCTGTTGAGATGAGAGTGAGTGGTCGTTTCATACGGCAAATAAAGTGGTAACGCGGAAGCATAACATAAGCCTTCGTCTTTATATACTGATAAGAGGTATATAGGGACGGAGGTTTTTTATTGTATGTCTGAACTCTTTGTGAATCTTTAAGAAGGGAGTCGCCAAATGGCGAAAAAACAATGAATGGTTTAGTTATCGTATTAATTGCAATTGTGGTACTTGGTGCCGGTTATCTGTTTTACGGACGCTGGCTTGCCAACAAATGGGGGCTTGATCCAAAGGCAAAAACCCCTGCTTACACACATGAGGATGGACAGGATTACGTTCCGTCTTCCAAAATGACGGTATTTGCTCATCAGTTTTCTTCGATCGCAGGTGCAGGACCTGTCACCGGACCGATTTTAGCATCGGTATTCGGCTGGGTTCCGGTACTGCTGTGGCTTTTAATTGGAGGTCTGTTCTTCGGAGCGGTACAGGATTTCGGAGCATTGTATGCATCTGTTAAGAATGAAGGAAAATCGATGGGAATGATCATCGAAAAATACATCGGCAGAACCGGACGGAAATTATTTATGCTGTTCTGCTGGCTGTTTACACTGCTTGTTATGGCAGCATTTACCGATATGGTTGCCGGAACATTTGTCGGAAAAGGTGTCGAGGGAATGACAAAGGCAACAAGCTATGCCAATTCCGCTGCAGCATCGATTTCCATGTTGTTTATCGTCGTAGCAATCATTTTTGGTCTGATCCAGAAAAAAGTCGGAAAGATGAAAGAGTGGGTGCGCGCCGTTGTCGCAATCGCTCTGTTGGTTGTTATGTTTGTCATTGGTATGAAACTTCCAATGTATGCAACAAAGACAGCCTGGATCTACATTGTAATGGCTTACCTGTTCCTTGCATCGGTTATGCCGATGTGGCTGTTGATGGAGCCGCGTGATTACATGACAACATTCATGCTGCTCGGTATGATTATTGGTGCTGTTGTCGGTGTCATTGCAGAGCATCCGACTATGAAGCTGAATGCATTTAGCGGATTTAATGTAGATGGCAGTTATCTGTTCCCTACCTTATTTGTAACGATTGCCTGTGGTGCGGTATCCGGATTCCACAGTCTGGTATCTTCCGGCACATCATCAAAGACCATCAGTAATGAGAAAGATATGCCGATGGTCGGTTATGGTGCCATGGTGGTAGAGTCACTGCTCGGAGTCATTGCACTGGTTGTTGTTGGTGCGGTTGCCGTAAACGGAACAAAGCCGGAGGGTACTCCGTTTTCTATTTTCTCTGCTGGTGTTGCAGGATTTTTCGAAAAATTCGGTATTCCGGTACAGGTTGCCACTGTATTTATGACCATGTGTGTATCTGCACTGGCACTGACTTCTCTGGATTCCGTTGCGCGAATTGGCCGTATGTCTTTCCAGGAACTGTTTTACGGAGATACCACCGATACTTCCAAGATGCCGGGCTGGCAGAAAGTTCTGACCAATAAATATTTTGCAACAATTATTACCTTATTCTTTGGTTATTTACTGACTCTTGGCGGATACAATAATATCTGGCCACTGTTTGGTTCTGCGAACCAGCTGCTTGCAGCACTTGTACTGATTGCACTTGCGGTATTCTTAAAGACAACCGGAAGAACCGGCTGGACACTTTACATACCGATGTTTGTTATGCTGGCAGTTACGTTTACCGCACTGATCCAGAAGACCATTGCACTGGTTTCCAATATTGCCGGTGGTCAGGCAACTTTCCTGGTAGACGGTCTGCAGTTTATCGTGGCTATTCTTCTGATGGTTCTCGGTGTGCTGGTTGCATTCAGCTGTCTGAAGAAACTGTTTACTGCAAAGAAGCAGGAAGCATAAGCTATTTGTTCTGTTTTCTCCATTCCCGAGGGGAAACACCATAAATATTTTTAAATGCACGGGAAAAATGAAGCTGATTTTCGTATCCGACAGCAGAGCCGACATCTGCAATGGATAAGGAAGTCAGCTTTAATAATTCCGTAGCCTTTACCATTCGGTAGTTCATAAGAAATTCCTGTGGGGAGCGACCGGTCGAGTTGCGGAAGATTTTTCCGAAATAACTCCGGTTGATGCCACATACCGCAGCGATATCTTCAATCGAAATAGTATTCTGAAAATTCTGTTCCATATAATTGATCGCTTCTTTTATATAATAATCACTCATGCGCCCACTGGAGATCAGCGTTGCTGACTTTGCCGACTGCAGCAGATAATCCAAAAACAGATACAGATGCCCGATCAGATGGAAGGAGGATTCCTGCGGATGATTGACGATATAAAGCATTTCATCGGCAAGTTTTTTCCGTAATTCTTTGGAATGGGAATGATAAACGGGCGCGTCTTTGCACAAATCTGTGACACTTAAAGCCTCTTTTACACGTAAGCCGTCAAATTCGATCCACATATATTCCCATGGAAGCTGTTCATCGGCAATGTAAGTATTGATCTGCCCCGGGAAAATCATAAACCCCTGTCCGCTTTTTACAGAATAGGTCCGTGTTTCTCCTTTGGAATTGTCTGCCATGAGTGTTCCGGTTCCGGAAAGAATGTAGTGAAACAGGTAGTGGTTGCGTGTTGCAGGTCCGAAAGAATGACCGGGATCACACTGTTCGTATCCAAACTGATACATGCACAGATCAATAAAATTTTCATTTGGAAAAATATTAAAAAATGTATTACTCATAAAACACTCCGTATATACCAAAATGCGATATTAGTATCTATTATAGCACAAAATATTGCATTTAGGTATAAAATTAAAAAAATATGGGTATTTAAGGACGCATAAAGGTATGTTATAATTAGATTATCAAAAAGGCAAGCGGATATATTTAAGAAAAGGAGAGAGGAATATGGCAAAAAGGAATATTTTCCGTGGTCTTGCGGCTGTGCTTGCACTTGGTATGTGTATGACAGGACTTGCTGGATGCGGAAGCGAAAAAAGGGCGGATGGAAAAACGGAGATTGAAGTGGTTTCCTACAAACCAGAAGCAGTTAAGGCATTTGAAAAAATTGAAAAGCGGTTCAATGAAACACATGATGACATTCATTTGACGATTTCATCTCCAAATGAAGCAATGACCATTTTAAAGACACGTTTTATCCGGGAGGATTATCCGGATATCATCGCAATCGGAGGAGACATCAACTATTCCAACTTTTTAGATGCAGATCTGTTTGATGATATTTCCGATCTGGATGAAGTCCAGACCATAAAACAGGCATATCTGGATATGGATAAGGAACTGGAGTTTATTCCAAAGGATGGCACGTATGCACTTCCATATGTGGCAAACGCGGCAGGAATTTTATATAACAAAGATCTGTTTGAGGAAAATGGCTGGAAAGTTCCGACCACCTGGCAGGAATTTACCACACTGTGTGATGAAATAAAACAGAGCGGAACACTTCCGCTGTATCTGGGCTTTAAAGATACCTGGACCTGTCTGGCTCCGTGGAATGCGCTGGCAGTCGGACTTACCGATTCGGATACCTGCAATCAGGTAAATATGGGAAATACCACATTTTCCGATACGTATGGACCGGTAGCAGAAAAGATGCGTGCGCTTTTGGATTACGCCGAAAAAAATCCGTATGCATATGGTTATAACGATGCATGTACAGCATTTGCCCGCGGGGAATCTGCCATGTATCCGATCGGAAGCTATGCGATCCCGCAGATCAAATCGGTCAATCCGGATATGAATATCGGCTCTTTTACATTTCCTGCAAATGATGAGGAATCAGACAATGTATTAAATTCAGGAATTGATTTACAGTTTTCTGTGATGAAAGCATGCAAAAACAAAGAAGCAGCATATGAAGTTTTAAAATATCTGTATGACGATGAAACCATTCAGATTTATCTGGATGATCAGGGCGGAATTGCCTGCAAGGATGGGGATTTTGCAATTCCGGAAACACTTAAGGATATGCGTCCTTACATTGAAAATAACCGCATGGCAGATTATCAGGATCACCATTATCCGAGTGAGATGAGTGTGGATGCCATGATCCAGACGTTCCTGCTGGATACAAGCGACAATGCACAGGAAAAGTTTTTGAAAAAATTTGATTCCGACTGGAAGCGCTATAACCGGGATCTGATTCGGAAAGTACAGGATTATCAGAAAGAACAGGAGGATGCACAATGAAAAAGAAAATGTCAAACAGGGACAAAACATTCTGGGCGGTTGTTATACCGGTTGTGATCTTATTTTTTGCATTCAATACACTTCCAATGATCAAAGGTGTGATTTACAGCTTTACTAATTATAAAGGATACGGAACGTACGATTATGTCGGGTTCCGGAACTATGCAGATCTGTTTACGGATTCCCGCGTGGGAAAAAGCTATGTGTTTACGTTTAAATATGCACTGGCAGGAACGATACTGGTAAATGTGCTGAGTCTGATCATGGCAGTTGGATTAAACAGTAAGATCCGTTGCAAAAGTGCACTGCGCGGTATTTATTTTGTACCGAATATTTTAGGAGGACTTGTCATCGGTTATATTTTTAGTTTTATTTTTACTTACATTCTTCCAACTGTGGGAAATGTGTTCCATATTGGATTTTTACAGAACAGTATTCTTGCAAGTGAAAAATACGCGTGGATTGGTGTGCTGATTGTTGGTGTATGGCAGGCAGTTGCCATGAATACCATTATTTATATTTCCGGTCTGCAGACCGTCCCGGAGGAAGTTTACGAGGCGAGTATGCTTGATGGAGCAAGTAAATGGAAACAGTTCTGGAAAGTAACATTTCCACTGGTTATGCCGTTTGTAACAATCAATCTGGTATTGAGCACAAAGAATTTTCTCATGGTATTCGACCAGATCATGTCTTTGACCAAGGGAGGTCCGGCACAGAGCACCGAATCGATCTCTTACCTGATTTATAAAAATGGTATGGATGGCGGACAGTTTGGATTCCAGAGTGCAAATGCAGTTATTTTCTTTATTGTGATTGTGGCAATTTCACTTTTCCAGATGACAGTCATGAATAAGAAGGAGGAGCAGTTATGATGAAAGAAAAACAGAAAACAAACCGAGTACTTACGATTGTTCTGATTTTGGGGACGGTTACCGTATTTTTTCCACTGTATATGGCAGCGATCATTGCGTTTAAGAAACCAAGTGAGATGACAAACGATGTGGCGGGTGCACTTTCTTTCCCGAAACAATGGAGTTTTGAAAACTTCCGTCAGGCAATGGAAGTGACCGATTTCTGGCGTTCTCTTGGAAACAGTTTACTGATCACTCTGGTAACGATCGTACTGGCAATTCTGATCCACTCGATTGCAGGCTATGTGATCGGGCGGGGCATGGCAAGAAGAAAAAGTTTCCGTTTTATCTATCTGTATATTGTCAGTGGTATGTTTGTTCCATTTTCCATCTTAATGATGCCTCTGGTAAAACAGACGGCACACATGGGACTTGGAAACCGTGCCGGTGTCATCGTGTTGTATCTGGTATTTTACATGCCAATGAATGTCCTGCTTTATAGTGGATATTTAAAAAATATTCCGGAAGCACTCGAAGAAGCAGCAGATATTGATGGGGCAAGTACCTGGACGACTTACTGGAGAGTGGTATTCCCGATGATGAAACCGATGCATGCGACGGTTGCGATTCTGACAGCCCTTGGAACATGGAACGATGTTATGACACCGCTTGTGATCATGTCCGGAACCGGACAGAATACGCTGCCGCTTGCACAGCTTAACTTCCAGACACAGTTTGGAACCAATTACAATCTGGCGTTTGCCTCCTATATTCTGGCACTGATCCCGATCCTGATCTTTTATATGATCTGCCAGAAACAGATTTTGAATGGTGTGGCAAACGGCGCAGTCAAAGGATAAAAAATAAAACGAGGTGGCTTCTATGGCAATTATATACAATCCAAATAAAAAAATCTTTACCCTGCATACAGCGCATACAACCTATCAGATGCAGGTCGACACACTGGGATATCTGCTGCATCTGTACTACGGGGAAAAAACAAACAGTTCCATGGATTATGTCTTAACCTATGCAGACCGCGGATTTTCCGGAAATCCTTATGCAGCTGGCATGGACCGCACCTATTCGCTGGATGCGCTGCCACAGGAATATCCGTCCCTTGGCACTGGGGATTACCGCAATATCGCGCTGAATATCAAAAATGAAAAAGGGGTGGAAAGTGCGGATCTGCTTTTTAAGAGCTATGAGATCCGAAGCGGCAAGTATCAGTTACAGGGACTTCCGGCTGTCTGGGCAGATGAAAACGAAGCACAGACACTGGAAATAGTCCTTGCAGATGAAAACGCACAGGTTGAAGTGCATCTGCTGTATGGCGTTTTAGAAGAAACCGATGTCATTACAAGGAGTGTACGGATTAAAAATACGGGAACCGGACAGATTACGATCGAAAAGGCAGCGGCAGCCTGTCTGGATTTTGTACAGGGAGATTTTGATGTCCTGCGGTTTTATGGAAAGCATGCCATGGAGCGCAATCTGGAGCGCACCCCGCTGGGACATGGAACGATTGCGTTTGGCAGCCGCAGGGGAACATCCAGCCATCAGTATAATCCCGCAGTGATTCTGGCAGAAAAAGGGACAACAGAGACGGCAGGCAGCTGCTATGGCATGCTGTTTGTATACAGCGGCAATTTCTCCTGTGAGGCGGAAAAAGACCAGTTCAACCAGACGCGCCTGCTTCTTGGATTAAATGAAGAACTGTTTTCCTACCCGCTCGCGGCTGGAGAAACCTTTACGGTGCCGGAAGTCATTTTATCCTATTCGGCAGATGGATTGTCTGCATTGTCGCAGCAGTATCATAACTGCATCCGCAACCATGTGTGCCGCAGCAAATATGTCCATATGCAGCGTCCGGTGCTGATCAACAGCTGGGAGGCAGCCTATTTTGATTTTACGGGAGATACGATTGTGGATCTGGCAAAAGAAGCCGCTTCCCTTGGAATTGATATGGTAGTGATGGATGACGGTTGGTTCGGGAAAAGAAATGATGACAATTCTTCCCTTGGGGACTGGCAGGTCAACGAAAAGAAACTGGGGGGCAGTCTGGCAGATCTTATTACCCGTGTGCATGAGCAGGGCGTGAAATTTGGCATCTGGATTGAGCCGGAGATGGTCAATGAAGACAGTGATCTGTACCGGGCGCATCCGGATTGGGCAATCCGGATTCCCGGGAAAAAGCCGGTGCGCTCGAGAAACCAGCTACTGCTTGATTTTTCCAGAAAAGAAGTGCGCGACTGTGTATTTGACCAGATCTGTGCCGTGCTCGATCAGGGAAAAATTGATTATGTCAAGTGGGATATGAACCGCAGCATGGCAGATGTTTATGCCGGAAATCTTTCCTATGATTATGTGCTTGGTGTCTATGATTTCATGGAGCGTTTGTGCAGCCGCTATCCGGATCTTCTGCTGGAGGGATGCAGCGGTGGCGGCGGCAGGTTTGACGCAGGAATGCTTTATTATTCCCCACAGATCTGGTGCAGCGACAATACCGATGCGATCAACCGCACAAGAATCCAGTACGGAACTTCGTTTTTCTATCCGGTTTCCGCGATGGGGGCGCATGTTTCGGCGGTGCCAAATCACCAGACCGGACGGGTGACAAGTTTCCATACCCGTGGGGTGACGGCGATGGCGGGAACTTTCGGTTACGAATTAAACCCGGCGCTTTTATCGGATGAGGAAAAACAGCAGATCCGGGAGCAGATCAAAACGTACAAGAAGTATGAAACGCTCATTAACGAGGGAACGTACTGGCGGCTGTCGGATCCGTTTACGGATGAAATTGCGGCATGGATGTCCGTCTCAGAGCAACAGGATCATGCACTGGTAAGCGTAGTGCGTCTTATGGCAGAGGCAAATCAGGCGACCGTTTATGTCCGCCTGCGTGGATTAAAACCGGATGCCGTGTATCTGGAAGAACAGAGCGGCAGGCAGTATTCCGGTGCAGCACTGATGCATGCGGGAATTCCGCTTCCGCCGTTTACCGGAGAATATGAGGCATATCAGTTTTCTCTTACAGAGCTGAAAGAGGCTGGAACATTATATGAAAAAGTGCAGAAATGGTGTGACAGGAATGCCAAAAATCGAGTGGTCATCAGCCTTTACGGTGGTTCCGGTTCCGGAAAAACAACACTCGCAACGGCATTGCAGCAGTACTTTTTAAATGACGGAACTGGTTGTTATCTGCTCTCGGGCGATGATTATCCACACCGGATTCCAAAACGCAATGATGAAGAACGGATGCGTGTGTATAAAGAAACGGGGGAAGATGGACTGCGTGGATATCTCGGAACAAAGAAAGAGATTGACTTCGACCGGATCAATGAAGTGCTTGCGGCATTTCATGAGGGAAAAGATACGATCACATTGCGGCATATGGGACGGGAAGATGGCGAGATTTCATCGGAAGAAACCGATTTTTCCGGAATATCCGTATTACTTCTGGAGTGGACACACGGAGGCAGTGACGATTTACATGGTGTGGATCTGCCCGTCTTTCTGGAAAGTTCCCCAGAGGAGACCAGGGAGCGGCGCATCCGCAGAAACCGCGATGAGAATGCCGCAAGCCCGTTTATCTGCCGCGTGGTAGAACTGGAACAGGAAAAACTTGAAGTGCAGCGCAAAAATGCAGGATTAATCGTGGGAAAGGACGGAAGAGTTTATGAACCATAAACCGATGCTCAATGCATATCCCGACAGTCTTGGAGGAAATCTGGGAGATATTGTAACATTGCTAAAAACTGAGGCAATGCAGGATGTATTTTCTTCTTTTTACATTCTGCCGAGCCTGTATCATTCCGATCTCGACCGGGGATTTTCCGTGATCGACTATGACCTGAATGAGCAGCTTGCCAACCGGGAAGACCTTGACCAGTTAAAGAATATGGGGATTGACCTGAAACTGGATTTTATTTTAAACCATGCTTCCGCACAGTCCCCACAGTTTCAGGATCTTGTGGAAAAAGGGGAGGCTTCTGCGTACCGCGATTTTTTCATCGACTGGAACCGCTTCTGGGAAGGGCATGGAACCATGACAGAGGAAGGCTATATCCAGCCGGAGGAAAGCTGCCTGAAGCAGATGTTTTTCCGCAAACCCGGGCTGCCGATCCTGATGGTGGAATTTCCGGATGGAAAAAAGGTGCCGTACTGGAATACCTTTTATCAGGAAGTGCATGGCAGACACTATCTCGGACAGATGGATGTAAACATCCAGTCGCCAAAGGTGTGGGAGTTTTATCGTGAAACACTGGAGAAAATAGCTTCTTACGGAGCGGCGATCGTGCGGCTGGATGCCTTTGCCTATGCGCCGAAGACACCGGGAAAGAAAAACTTCCTCAACGATCCGGAAACCTGGGAGCTGCTACAGCAGATTCATACGCTGGCAGAGCCTTTGGGACTTACGCTTTTGCCGGAGATCCATGCGGCATACGAGGAAAAAATATATGAAACATTGTCCCAAAAAGGTTATGCCACCTATGATTTTTTCCTTCCGGGGCTGATTATCGATGCCATCGAGCATAAACGGGGAAATTATCTTGCTGCATGGGCAAAGGAAGTGGTAGAAAAGAAAATTTCTACGGTAAATATGCTTGGATGCCATGATGGAATCCCGCTTCTCGATTTAAAGGGACTGCTTCCGGAAGACGATATACAGTCTTTGATCGATCTGATTGTATCTCGTGGCGGCATGGTAAAAAATCTGCATGGACAGAAGAATCTGTATTATCAGGTGAATGCCACATATTACAGTGCACTTGGGGAATCGGATCAGAAGATGCTTCTGGCGCGGGCAATTCAGATGTTTATGCCGGGCAAACCGCAGATCTGGTATCTGGATCTGTTTGCCGGAAAAAATGACCATGAAGCGGTGCAGCGTGCAGGGGAATCCGGACATAAGGAAATCAACCGGACAAATCTTTCCGGTGATCAGATCGCGGAAGGACTGAAAAAAGATGTGGTTCAAAAACAGCTTGCGCTAATCCGTATGAGGAATACCCATAAGGCATTTTCGGAAGGTGCAGAGGTGACAATCTCCGGAGAGGAGAGTTCTCTGGAAATCCGCTGGGAATATGACGGGGCATATGCCGAATTGCATGTAAATTTTGAAGAGGGGACTTATACAATAGAAAGTAATTGAGAACAGAACGATATTACATGTAAAAAATAACATGAAAGCAAGAAGGAGATGCAGGAATACCGGTATCTCCTTCTTATGGGTTTAAATCCATAAGCTCATTGCCATGTTCCCGTAACCATTTGCGGGAAACCTTATAGTCTGGAAGCACACGCTCCACCTGTGCCCAGAAGCGTGGTGAATGGTTCATCTCCAGCCGGTGGCACAGCTCATGGACAACCACGTAATCCAGCACTTCCGGCGGTGCTTTCATCAGCAGGCAGTTAAAGTTAAGATTGCCCTTTGCAGTTAAGTGGCCAAAGCCTCTGGTTAGACTCAACGGTGTCGCTCTGATAGACCGGTTGATAGACGTTTTTTTGAAAAATAACGCAACCTCTATCAGTATCATCGTAAACGAGGAGATGACCGAGGTACAGGATTACCTGAAGGCAATTCCCCGGGATTTAAAGGTGCGGCTTTCGGGCGTGCAGCTTCCAATTTTTGTTTTTGTTCCATTTCCCGGAGATGGGCATACAGCCAGTCTGATTTTTCATCGACAAATTTACGGATCTGCCAGTCTGCCATCCAGTAAGGTGCCCTTACCAGAACCGATAAATCCGGACGGATTTCCAGTGCAACGGTTTTTCTTTTGCTTCGGATTATTCGAATCTGTGCTTTTTCCATTTCATTTCCATTTCCAACAATATATGTAAAACAGATGTTTTGTGCTATGTCATCATTGTACCATCATTTTATTGGAATGCAAAGGGGACAAACCAGGGGGGGGAGTTCTGAGTGTGGAAAAAGATAAAATTCGCATATTTTCGACAGAAACATTGCAGTGGGAGGAAAAAAGGCGTATGATAAAAATAGTGTTTTAAAGCGGAATAAAGAAAGGAACAGAGAAAATGGAAGGACGAAAAAAAATGGAAGAGTTTTACCGAAAACTGAAGGTAGGAATGAAGTTGAAGTATGCATTTACTACAGTCATTGTAACGTTTGCTGTTGCTATGGTTGTTTCGCTTGTTTCCATTGTAATGATGAATGTGGATACTTATAAGTTTTACAAGCAAGCATATGCTAACAGCACATTGCAGATGGAAATCCGTAAAGATATACAGCTTGTGGGAAAATATATTTTGTGGTCGATGACAACCGATGATACAGCTTCCACACAGAGTTATCTTAATTCGGCACAGCAGTATGCAGATCAGGTTGGAAAAAATGTTACCACACTGGAGAAGTCTTTTCATGATAAAAAGGAAGTTGCGGAATTAAAAGATGCGATAGAAGAACTGAAAAAACAGCGGGTAGCGCTCATGGAACTGGCGCAGCAGAATAAAAATGACGAAGCTCTGGCACTGTTTAATTCCGATTATAATGATGCAACAGAGAAACTTCAGGATATATTGGTTGATATCGGAAAAGTGGCATCCGCAGAGGCAAAGAGTCAGTATACATCTGCCAGGGTAACGGGAATTGTGAGCATTATTCTGATGATTCTCATAGGAACAGGAGCAGTGGCTTTCTCCACTGTCATCCGGACCACCATTACCGGAATTATGCTAAAGCCAATTCAGGAACTGGAAGGTGCAGCTGAGAAACTGAAAGCAGGACAGCTTGATGTGGAAATAAATTATGAATCTCCAGACGAACTCGGAAAACTTGCCGGTAATTTCCGGCAGGCATGCAAAACTCTGGAGGTGATTGTGCAGGATACCAGTTATCTTCTGGGAGAAATGGCAGAAGGAAATTTCAATGTATCCAGTAATAATGCACAGATTTATATTGGTAATTTCAGACAGCAGTATGAGTCCATAAGCAAATTAAAACATGAACTGAGTGATACCCTGACACAGATTAATGAAGCATCTGAGCAGGTGGCATCCGGTTCCGGGCAGCTGGCAGGCGGGGCACAGGCTTTGGCAGAAGGTGCCACCGATCAGGCAGGTGCAGTGGAAGAACTGACAGCAACGGTAGAGAGTGTCAGCGGAATTGCAGAATCCAGCGCAGAGAGCGCTTCCGGGGCTTACCAGATGGTACGCACTGCCGTAGAACAGGCAGATCAAAGCAGAGAAGAATTACAGGCATTGACCAATGCCATGGAGCGGATCAGCAGTACCTCACAGGAAATCCAAAACATCATCGGTTCCATCGAGGAGATTGCAAGTCAGACCAACCTGTTGTCCCTGAATGCTTCCATTGAGGCAGCACGTGCCGGGGAAGCCGGAAAAGGTTTTGCGGTTGTGGCAGATCAGATCGGAAAACTGGCGGGTGATAGTGCACAGGCGGCAGTCAATACTCGCGATCTGATTGAAAAATCTCTGCAGGAAATTGAAAACGGAAACCAGATTACAGAAAAGACGGTTGCTGCATTAAATAAGATTCTTGAATCCATGAATGATTTTGCGAATGCGGCAAAGGGCGCCAGCGAGAGTTCTACCGAGCAGGCAGATATGTTAAAGCAGATCGAGCAGGGAATCGAGCAGATTTCCAGTGTCGTACAGAGCAACTCCGCAGCTGCGGAAGAGACTTCTGCAACAAGCCAGGAGCTTTCCGCACAGTCGGAAGGACTGAAAAATCTGGTTGGCAGGTTTAAGCTGGCAGAGTAGGAGAACATAATAAAAAGGAATCCTGTCCGGAAAGATATCCGGACAGGGTTCCTTTTTTTGTAACCTTTCCGATTTTTCGTTTGTATTATTAGTGAAAGGCCTTTGAAAATGAAACATAAAGGAGCGGCTCATGAGACAATCAGTACAGGGTAAACGCATTTTTCCGGGTGGTCAGAATTCCTTCGTCCCGCATTTTGCCAAGCTCTTTGGAAAGCGCACTGCGGTCGACATTCAGATAGTCCGCCAGCCCCTGTCGGTCAAACGGAATCTTAAAATGATTGCTGCCGGCTTTTGCCGCCTGGTTTGACAGATAGACAAGCAGCCGCCCGCGGATCGTTTTCGGGGTTGTACAGAAAATCCGCTGGGAGAGCGCGAGATTTTTGCGCAGGGAGATCTGTAGCAGATTCCGGATAAATTTTGGCTGCCAGGTGCTTGCGGGATGCGGCGTGTGGACGAGAATATCCAGATTCCAGAATAGAATATCGGTCTGCTGGGCAGCAACCGCATCGACCATCAGTGTTTCGCGGAAAAATGCATAGGTTTCCCCGAAAACCTGTCCGGCACCGATGTTGCTCAAAATGCTTTTGCTGCCCCACAGGTCGAGATTTTCAATATTAACGCTTCCGGACAGCACCAGCCCGATCTCGTGCGTGGTGCATCCGGCAGACAAAATCACTTCATTTTTTTCAAAATGTTTCTGGCGCATACCGCCCAGAGCGAGCATTTCTTTATATTCTGATTCTTCCATGCCAAGGCACAGGGGATTTTTTAAATAGATCATGGGTTTCTCCTGATGTTATTTGATAAAATAAGTATATGCAAATTTGTGTCACAGGGCAAGAAAAAGTGAACCGCCCAATGGAGATTCTACTGTGAAAAATGAGGATGGAACGTATACATATACCGTGTATTGTCCTGTGAACATGAAATAAGAACAATAAATAATAATGAAAATTATAAAGAAAATAATACAATTTTTATATTGATTCTTGGCTTGTTCCTGCATATAATATAAGTGAAATTAAACAATGGAGGTGACAAACTATAAATAGTCAAGAGTTTTTGAAAAATTTTGTGCAATAAAAAAGGGTAACTTTAATAGACCATCTGAAAATAACGTATTTCAGATGGAGCAGATAAATATATAGGGAAGAGATTAACGTATTTTCTGAGCGTTAAAGTCTACATCCTGCCTCTCCAATGCATAGATGACTCTAATCAGTTTTTTTGCAACGTGAGTAATAGCTACCCGGTGTTTTTTGCCTTCTGCCCGTTTCTTTGCGTAATAGGTTGCAAAGGTTAAGTCAAAACGGATTAAAGGAAGGCAAGCATTAAGAAGAACGTAACGCAGTTGAGAAGAACCATGTTTTACCATTCGGCCACCATGAGACTCAGTGCCGGAGTCATTTATTCCTGGTTCAATTCCAGCAAACGCAAGCATCTGACTTGGGTTTGAAAAGTTTGATATGTCGCCATATTCTGCATAAATAACAGCTGCTGAAATAGGACCGATACCAGGGATGGACATATAGTGAGGATGTACTTCTTCAATAAGTCTAGTAATCTCGGCTTCAAGATTTTTTATTTCCTTGCACAATATCTTCTTCACTTTTCAACCCTTCAGCATTGGCACCATAGCCTTCTTTATAA
>ENA-USUJ01000209-USUJ01000209.1-human-gut-metagenome-genome-assembly--contig:-NODE-209-length-48880-cov-13.775157_pt1 | contig 48880 bp, 30 predicted proteins | sample MGYA00250061_ERZ773398 | MGnify/ENA primary metagenome ERZ773398 (study PRJEB29103, sample SAMN06111992) | human gut metagenome | biome: human gut; feature: ankylosing spondylitis patient; material... | reverse complement strand
GATAATGGAAGCAAACGGGTAGCGTTTATAGGTGGAGCGAATCATCTGGACATCGTAAAGAAAAGAAAGCATGGTTATCTGGAAGCTCTACGTGACAACCGGATTCCCATCGAGAAAGAGTTGGTCGTCTGCCGGAAGATTGATTACGAGGAGGGTAAAATTGCCACAGAGACCTTGCTGTCGCTTCCTCAGCCTCCTGATGCCATACTTGCCATGAATGATACCTTAGCTTTTGCCGCTATGGAAGTTATCAAAAAACATGGACTGCGTATACCGGACGACATTGCCATCATCGGATATACGGACGAACAACACGCCAATTACGTAGAGCCTAAATTATCGGCTGTGTCTCATCAAACTTATAAAATGGGAGAAACTGCCTGCCGGTTGTTGATTGAGCAGATTAAAGGGGATAAGGCTGTCAAGCAAGTGGTCATTCCGACTCATTTACAGGTGAGAGAAAGTAGTATAAAATCAAATAAGGTGTTGTATCCCTTATGACCAACACCTTATTTATTTTCCTTATTCTTGAGAAGATTATCGTTCTACAATCTTATCCAATTTTACATCATAGACTAGTGCCGAATAAGCCTGTAAAGAACCATCGCTACCTGTACCGGAACCATATCCACTCTGGTAAGGAATATACAAAGTCCAAAATTCTCCTTCTGCCATTTCAGTTAGCGTATACCCCCAGCCTGAGATCACTTCATTCAATAAGAATTCCGAAGGCACATCAAACTCGTCAGGCTCTGTTCCTGCAAAATTCTGTTGAACAACGTCACCATTAAAATAAGACATACGATAATATGCACTTACCTTAGAAGTATATACAGGTTTATCGTCATCCTTCACGCCGTCTCTGGAAATTCTTTTCTTGGCATATATTGTCTGCCCATTCGTCAAATCCGTAAAAGGATAAAGTCTCTCTTTTTCATCCGTGACTGTTATGCTGCCATTTTGTTGTCCAGCATACACATTGGCTATTGAATCAATAAAAGCCTCACTACGCGCACGCCAATTGTCATAACGTCCGGTCTCTTCCGTTTCGCTACAAGCGGTAAACGTCAAAGCCAACAATACTAAGGAGAATAAATAGATCTTTTTACTCATTCGTCAAAGGTTTATTGTAAAGTTTTCAATAGAGAAGTGATGCTTACTCTGTCTGCGATGATATTATTCAGTTCAGAGATAGCGACACGCTCCTGCTGCATGGTATCACGGTTACGCAATGTCACACAGTTATCTTCTAATGTCTGATGATCGACCGTCACACAGTACGGAGTACCAATAGCATCCTGACGGCGATAACGCTTACCGATACTATCTTTTTCATCATACTGACAATGGAAATGGAATTTCAAGTTATCAATAATCTCACGAGCTTTTTCAGGCAGACCATCTTTCTTTACCAACGGCATAACCGCCAGTTTCACCGGAGCCAGAGCAGCAGGCAATTTCAGAACCACACGGCTTTCACCATTTTCCAATTGCTCTTCGCAATAAGATGCGCTCATGATGCTAAGGAACATACGGTCAACACCGATAGAAGTTTCGATTACGTACGGAGTATAAGACTCGTTCAGTTCCGGATCGAAATATTTGATGCTCTTGCCGGAGAACTTCTCATGTTGAGACAAGTCGAAGTTAGTACGAGAGTGAATACCTTCCACTTCTTTGAATCCGAACGGCATCAGGAATTCGATATCAGTAGCGGCATTTGCGTAGTGAGCTAGTTTATCGTGATCGTGATAACGATAGCTTGCATCGCCGAAGCCAAGAGCTTTATGCCATTTCAAACGGATTTCTTTCCATTTCTTGAACCAGTCAAGCTCTGTTCCCGGTTTTACGAAGAACTGCATTTCCATCTGTTCGAACTCACGCATACGGAAGATGAACTGACGGGCAACGATTTCGTTACGGAAAGCCTTACCAATCTGTGCAATACCGAAAGGAACTTTCATACGACCTGTTTTCTGTACATTCAGGTAGTTTACAAAAATACCCTGTGCAGTTTCCGGACGCAGATAAATTTTCATAGAGCCATCGGCCGTAGAACCCATTTCGGTAGAGAACATCAGATTGAACTGACGAACTTCTGTCCAGTTCTTAGTACCGGAGATCGGGCATACGATTTCTTCATCAATGATAATCTGGCGGAGTTCTTCCAAATTGTTATCATTCAAAGCTTTTGAAAAGCGAGTATGAAGTGCATCTCGCTTAGCCTGATGTTCCAGTACACGTCCGTTAGTAGAACGGAACTGAGCCTCATCAAACGCTTCACCGAACTTCTTGGCAGCTTTCGCTACTTCTTTATTGATTTTATCGTCATACTTTGCCAACTGATCTTCAATCAGTACATCGGCACGATAACGTTTCTTAGAGTCTTTATTGTCAATCAAAGGGTCATTGAATGCGTCTACGTGTCCGGAAGCCTTCCAGATAGTAGGGTGCATAAAGATGGCAGAGTCGATACCGACAATGTTTTCGTGCAACAGCACCATGCTGTCCCACCAATATTTCTTAATGTTGTTCTTCAATTCAACGCCCATCTGACCGTAGTCATACACAGCGCCTAGTCCGTCGTAGATATCGCTCGAAGGAAATACGAAACCGTACTCTTTACAATGCGATACAAGCTTCTTAAAAACGTCTTCTTGTGCCATTTTCTTTTCTATATCTATTAATTTGAATTTGCTTTTTTCGTAAAAAGTGCCACAAAGATAGGGATTTATCTTATAAATAAGACAGAGAGGGTATTAATTTATCTTATTCCTGAACTTCTTCCTCGATTTCCGGTGCCACCATACGGTCATATTCTTCCCGCTCCTGCTCCCGGTCCGCTTTCTTCATTTCTTTGGTCAGCATCTCTTCAGGCATATACAGATTAAAAGGAATACGCATGCATTTCATTTTTTTCACTTCCCGGCTAAATTCAGGACAAGCCACGAAATAGACACGTGAAACGGACACCTTTCCCGGAGTTACCTGTTCGGGACGTTCAAATCCCGGACTGGTCAGTGACGTATGAAATGTGCCAAGTCCTTCGATAGTAACCGGCTGTCCGATAGACAACAGACTACGGATAGCATCAACCATTTCCGTCAATATACCATCTATCTGCCCGCGATGAAATCCACTCCGTTTTTCCATGTACTCGGCAAATTCTCTATTCCGAATCGGATCTATCAGTTTTTTGGGTACACCATACCATAATTCTTTTCTTTCTCCCGATGTTAAATCGGCTTTCTTTCTCACTACATAAGGCACTGCCATCGTTTATACTCCTTTCTTTTTTCGTTTATACTCGCGTTCTATCTGACACCCGGGTGTCAACACCATTGAGACCCGGGTGTCAAACATACCAACACCCGGGTGTCAGTGCTCATGAGACCCGGGTGTCAGATAAGTGTTGGCTGCAACAAAATTAAGTCTTTATTATAGGAAATCAAAGTTTTCTTATACATTTGTACCATCCCTACAATAACTAAAGAAAAAGAATAAGTCAATTTATACCCTTTTAACATTCGGAATATCCCCCTTTCTTTTCCGAAATCTCTTTTATTTTTGTATTTTTGCCTGCGTATGCGTTAAAATATTATAGTATATACGAATTTATGAGTGACGAAATCAACGAGATACCGGAAGGACATTCAGATTACAAACCGGCGGACGCACGGGACGAAAGCGTAAAACATCAGCTCACAGGCATGTACCAGAATTGGTTTCTGGACTATGCTTCGTACGTTATTTTGGAACGTGCCGTGCCTCATATCAACGATGGTTTGAAGCCGGTACAACGCCGTATCCTACATTCCATGAAACGTCTGGACGACGGACGATATAACAAAGTGGCTAACATTGTGGGACACACCATGCAGTTCCACCCTCACGGTGATGCTTCTATCGGAGATGCCCTGGTACAGTTGGGACAGAAAGACCTGTTGATTGATTGTCAGGGTAACTGGGGTAATATCCTTACCGGAGACGGCGCCGCTGCTCCCCGTTATATAGAAGCACGCTTGTCCAAGTTTGCGCTGGACGTTGTCTTCAATCCTAAAACAACTGAATGGAAACTTTCTTACGACGGACGAAACAAAGAACCGGTCACTCTTCCCGTGAAATTCCCGTTATTGCTGGCACAAGGTGTGGAAGGTATCGCCGTGGGACTTTCTTCCAAAATTCTACCGCATAACTTCAACGAACTTTGCGATGCCTCCATCAGTTATCTGCGTGGAGAGGAATTCCAATTGTATCCTGATTTCCAGACAGGAGGTTCTATCGACGTAGCCAAATACAACGACGGAGAACGCGGCGGAGCGGTGAAAGTACGTGCCAAGATCACTAAGATTGATAATAAAACACTTGCTATCACAGAAATTCCATACGGAAAGACGACTTCGACAGTGATCGACTCTATCTTGAAAGCTGTTGATAAAGGAAAGATCAAAATCCGTAAGGTAGACGACAACACGGCTGCCAACGTAGAGATACTGGTTCATCTTGCGCCCGGCACTTCTTCGGACAAGACTATCGATGCACTGTATGCATTCACTGATTGCGAAGTAAGCATTTCCCCCAACTGTTGTGTCATTGATGACAGCAAGCCACATTTCCTAACCATCAGTAAAGTACTGAAAAAGTCGGCAGACAACACGTTGGATTTACTGAAGCAGGAACTGGAAATCAAGAAAGGCGAAATACTGGAAGCATTGCATTTCGCCTCACTCGAAAAAATATTCATCGAAGAGCGTATCTATAAAGACAAAGAGTTCGAGCAGTCCAAAGACATGGATGCAGCCTGCGAACATATCGACAAGCGTCTGACACCTTACTATCCGCAGTTTATCCGTGAAGTGACCAAAGAGGATATCCTCAAGCTGATGGAAATCAAAATGGGACGTATCCTGAAATTCAATTCAGACAAGGCGGATGAACTGATCGCCAAGATGAAAGAGGAAATTGCCGAGATTGATAACCATCTGGCTCACATCGTAGATTATACCGTCAACTGGTATCAAATGCTGAAGAACAAATACGGCAAGAATTTCCCGCGCCGCACGGAACTCCGGAACTTCGACACCATCGAAGCTGCCAAAGTAGTGGAAGCGAACGAAAAACTTTATATCAACCGTGAAGAAGGATTCATCGGAACAAGTTTGAAGAAAGATGAATTCGTGGCATGCTGTTCGGATATTGACGACGTTATCATCTTCTTCCGCGACGGTAAATATATTGTTACTCCCGTCGCCGATAAGAAGTTTGTCGGTAAAAACGTGCTCTATGTCAATGTATTCAAGAAGAACGACAAGCGCACGATTTACAACGTGGCCTACCGTGACGGAAAAGAAGGGACAACGTATGTCAAACGCTTCGCTGTAACCTCCGTTGTCCGCGACCGTGAATACGATGTCACTCAAGGAACTCCGGACTCACGTATCACTTATTTCAGTGCCAATCCGAACGGGGAGGCCGAAATCATCAAGGTGACACTGAAACCGAACCCGCGTGTCCGCCGTATTATCTTTGAACAGGACTTTAGCGAAGTAGGTATCAAAGGAAGACAGGCACGAGGCATTATCCTCACCCGGCTTCCGGTGCATAAGATCGCCTTGAAACAGAGAGGCGGTTCTACTCTCGGAGGACGTAAAGTCTGGTTTGATCGGGATATACTCCGCCTCAACTACGACGGAAGGGGAGAATTTCTCGGAGAATTCCAAAGCGAGGATACCATATTGGTTGTCTTGAACAACGGTGACTTCTATACCAGCAACTTCGACCTGAGCAACCATTACGAAGATAATGTAAGTATTGTCGAGAAGTTCGATCCCAACAAGGTATGGACTGCCGCACTATATGATGCAGACCAACAGAATTATCCATATTTGAAACGTTTCTGCTTTGAAGGTTCCAACCGCAAGCAGAACTATCTGGGAGAGAATAAGAACAATCGCCTTATTCTGCTGACGGACGAGTACTATCCGCGCCTGGAAGTTATATTCGGAGGACACGATAGCTTCCGTGATCCGCTGGAGATTGAAGCCGAAGAATTTATCGCAGTCAAAGGTTTCAAAGCGAAAGGCAAACGTATCACCACCTACGCAGTGGAAACTATTAACGAGCTGGAACCTACCCGCTTCCCCGAGCCTGTACAAGAGAGCCAGAAGGAACCGGAAGAAGAACCGGAGAATCTGGATCCAGACAGCGACAAGAGTGAAGGCGATATTATTGATGAAATCACGGGGCAGATGAAATTATTCTGATGAAGAAACAAACACTATATCTAGGGCTGGCAGGATGCATCCTGTTCGCCCTTTGCACAAGATTACAAGCGCAGACGACAGACACAGACAGTCTGCAAATCCACCGTTATGTAACACGTGCAACGATGTACGGTGTCGGATTTACGAATGTGTTCGACACTTATCTTTCGCCTCAGGAATACAAAGGAATCGACTTCCGTGTTTCCCGCGAAACAATCCGTATGACTAAACTTTTTGACGGGAATGTGTCTGTACAGAATTTCTTCCAAGCGGATATCGGCTATACACATAACCGTGTCGACAATAACAATACATTCTCCGGGTTGGTGAACTGGAACTACGGGCTCCATTATCAGTTCCGTCTGACAGAGAACTTCAAACTGTTGGCAGGAGGATTGATAGACGCCAACGGAGGTTTTGTCTACAATCTTCGGAACACAAACAACCCGGCTTCGGCACGGGCATATATCAATCTGGATGCATCGGGAATGGCTATCTGGCATCTGAAAATCAAACGTTATCCGGTAGTATTGCGCTATCAAGTGAATTTGCCGGTAATGGGAGTCATGTTTTCCCCCCATTACGGACAATCTTATTATGAGATTTTCTCGCTGGGAAATGCCGGAGGAGTCATCAAATTCACTTCTTTACATAACCAGCCTTCGCTACGGCAAATGCTTTCCGTCGACTTTCCTATAGGATATACTAAAATGCGTTTCAGCTATCTGGCGGATTTGCAGCAGTCCAATGTAAACAATATCAAGACGCACACCTACTCACATGTGTTCATGGTAGGATTTGTGAAAGAATTATACCGCATCCGAAATAAAAAAGGAGCCAGTGTTCTACCGTCATCGGTAAGAGCTTATTAAGTTGAGAGTTGAAAATTGAGAGTTGAGAGTTAATACAAGATTAAGAATGAGAAATAATATTAGACAAATGCTTTGGCTGCTCTGTTGTCTTCCGGTAGTGACCGGATGTATCAGGGAAGAGGAATATGCCAATGATCCTGTAGGAAACTTCGAGCAACTATGGAAGATTATTGATGAACGGTATTGTTTTCTGGAAGAGAAAGGCATTGATTGGGACGCTGTTCACGACAAGTATGGAAAACTGGTGAAACCCGGAATTTCGGATGACGACCTGTTTGATATATTAAGTCAAATGCTATATGAGTTGAAAGACGGGCACGTCAACCTCTCCTCCTCCAGTCGTATTTCATATTACGATGCCTGGTATCAAGGATATCCTTGGAACTATAGAGAGGATATCTTATACAATTACTATTTGGGAAGTGCCAGTTCCGGTTATCGTACATCTGCCGGTTTGAAATATAAAATATTCGATAATAATATAGGTTATATCCGCTACGAAAGTTTTAGTGCCGGAGTTGGAGACGGTAATTTAGACCATGTACTCGATTATTTGAAGCTCTGCAACGGATTAATCATTGATGTACGCGACAACGGAGGAGGAAACCTGACTAATTCCACCCGTATTGCCGCCCGTTTCACCAACGAAAAGACATTGACCGGATATATCCAGCACAAAACCGGTCCGGGACATAATGACTTTTCTGAAATGGAGCCGATCTACCTGGAACCCTCTAATAGCATCCGTTGGCAGAAAAAAGTGGTTTTACTTACCAATCGTCGTTGCTACAGTGCCACAAACGATTTTGTGAATGCCATGCACAGTCTAAACAACGATAACGAAGAGCAAAGAATATTTCAGGTAGGTGACCAAACCGGAGGAGGTTCCGGGCTACCTTTCTCTTCAGAATTACCCAATGGTTGGAGTGTTCGCTTCTCAGCCAGTCCTCACTTTAACAAGTATAAAAAGCCTCTGGAAAATGGAATAGAGCCAGATGTATACGTAAATATGGATAAGATTCTGGAAGAGGGAATAGAGCATGGAGATGCAGAATCACAAAAGAAGGATGCACTGATTGAAAGGGCATTTGAAATATTAAGTGAATAACTTTATTACCGAATTATTTGTTAAATCAGAAAATCTTCCTATCTTTGCACCGCTAAACAAAAGCGACGCATGCGGATGTGGCGTAATTGGTAGCCGCGCCAGACTTAGGATCTGGTGCCGTGAGGCGTGTAGGTTCGAGTCCTATCATCCGCACATTAAAAGACAGCAGCCTTCAAGAACTTTTCTTGAGGGCTTTTTTGTTAAAAACAAGTATTCTTCCCTTTTTCATAATCTTTTTTGAGTTTGGTTTGTTTCCTTTGTTACTTTCGCCGACAGGCGACAGAATAGATACTTCAACCTAAATAGTAACAAATGGAAAAATTTAATGCAATGAGGACTAGACTTTCACAACATCTTCAGACAAAAGCCATCAGGCTAAAGGGCTTCATTATGCTCACTTGCCTGTTACTAGGTTCTATCTCTGCCTTTGCACAAACAAAGACGGTGACAGGAACGGTAACAGATGCCGCCAATGAGCCGTTGATCGGTGCATCGGTACTCGTACAAGGGACTTCTACCGGAACCATTACGGATATGGACGGTAAATATTCAATCTCCGTCACTCCGGAGGATGTATTGGTGTTTTCATACGTGGGAATGACTACACAGAGTATCAAAGTAGGAACACAAAGCATAATTAACGTCACCCTAAAAGAAGACTCGCAAGTACTAGCCGAAACAGTCGTTATCGGATACGGTAGTGCAAAGAAAAGAGATCTGACAGGTTCCATCACCAACGTCAAAGGAGAAGAAATAGCCAATAAACCGGCTATGAACCCACTTTCTTCCTTACAGGGAAAAGTGGCAGGTGTGCAGATTGTAAACTCAGGACGAGCCGGAGCCGATCCGGAAATCCGTATCCGTGGTACAAACTCCATCAATGGATATAAACCGCTGTACATTGTCGACGGTTTATTCAATGATAATATCAACTTCCTTAATCCGGAAGATATCGAGTCGATGGAGATTCTGAAAGACCCGTCGTCCCTAGCCATCTTTGGTGTTCGTGGTGCAAACGGTGTTATCATCATCACCACCAAGAAAGCAAAAGAAGGACAGACCTTGGTCAATATAAATACTTCTTTCGGCTTCAAGAAAGTGGTGGACAAAGTAAAATTAGTCAATGGCCCGCAATTCAAAGAGCTGTATAGCGAACAGCTTGCCAACCAGAAAGATGACCCGTTCGATTACACCGGCTGGGACGCCAACACCGATTGGCAGGATGAAATCTTCCAGACTGCCTTTATCACGAACAATAATATCAGTATCACAGGAGCTTCTCCCAAACATAGTTTCTATCTGGGTGTCGGCTACTCTTACGAACAAGGCAACATCGAACATGAGAAATTCAGCAAGGTGACCATCAATGCCAGCAATGATTATAAAATCACCGACTTCCTGAAAGTAGGTTTCCAATTCAACGGCGCACGCCTTCTACCTGCCGACTCGAAACAGGTGTTAGGTGCTCTCCGCTCCACTCCTATCGCTCCGGTATATAACGACGAGTATGGATTATACAGCGCTTTGCCCAATTTTCAGAAAGCACAGATCAACAACCCTATGGTAGATGTCGATTTAAAAGCGAACACAACGAAAGCCGAAAACTATCGCGCATCGGGTAATGTCTATGGCGAAGTGGACTTCCTGAAACATTTTACCTTCAAAGCGACGTTCTCTATGGACTACGCTTCCAACAACGGACGTACCTATACTCCTATCATAAAAGTATACGACTCTACCGTCAAAGGAGATATTTCCACTTTGGGAACAGGTAAAACAGAAGTCAGCCAGTTCAAGGAAAACGAGACGAAAGTACAGAGTGACTATGTGCTGACCTATACCAACAGTTTCGACAACGGCAATCATAACCTGACAGCCACTGCCGGCTTTACCACTTATTATAACTCACTAAGCCGCCTGGACGGAGCGCGCAAACAAGGAGTAGGCCTTGTGATTCCGGACGATCCGGATAAATGGTTCGTCAGTATCGGAGATGCCGCTACGGCAACCAATGGAAGTACCCAATGGGAACGCAGTACCGTGTCTATGCTTGCACGGGTCATCTACAACTATAAAGGGAAATATCTGTTCAACGGGTCATTCCGTCGGGACGGTTCTTCCGCATTCTCTTATACAGGCAATGAGTGGCAGAATTTCTTCTCGCTAGGTGGCGGTTGGCTGATGACCGAAGAAGAATTCATGAAGGACATCAAGTGGCTGGATATGTTGAAGATTAAGGCCTCTTACGGAACATTGGGAAATCAGAATCTGGACAAGGCCTATCCTGCCGAACCGCTATTGACCAATGCCTATTCGGCCGTATTCGGTAAGCCGTCCATCATTTATCCGGGATATCAACTTGCCTATTTGCCTAATCCTACCCTCCGCTGGGAAAAAGTAGAGGCATGGGAAGCCGGATTTGAAACGAATATGCTTCGCAACCGCTTGCATTTCGAAGGTGTGTATTATATGAAGAACACTAAAGATTTGCTTGCTGAAGTTCCCGGAATCTCCGGAACAATGCCCGGTATCGGTAACTTGGGACGGATTCAGAATAAAGGTGTGGAAATGGCAATCACCTGGCGCGACCAGATCGGTGAATGGGGATATTCCGTCAGCGCCAACCTTACTACAATCAAGAATAAAGTAAAAAGCCTTGTTCAGGACGGTTATTCCATCATTGCCGGAGATAAACAGCAAAGTTACACAATGGCAGGTTATCCTATCGGATACTTCTATGGCTATAAGGTAGCAGGAGTCTATCAATCGGAAACCGATATCAAATCGTCTCCTGAGAATACACTTGCTACAGTTACTCCCGGTGACTTGAAATTCGCCGACGTCAATAACGACGGAAAGATCACTCCCGCAGACCGTACCATGATAGGTGATCCGACACCGAATGTCACTTACGGTTTCTCGCTCGGCGTAGATTACAAGAACTGGTCTTTGGGTATCGATATGATGGGACAAGGCGGAAACCAGATCTTCCGTACATGGGACAACTATAACTTTGCCCAGTTCAACTATCTGGCACAACGCATGGACCGCTGGCACGGAGAAGGAACATCCAACAGCCAACCGTTATTGAACTCCAAACATTCCATCAATACGTTGAATTCTGAATACTACATCGAAGACGGCAAGTTCTTCCGTATCCGTAACGTACAGTTGGCATACTCTTTCGACAAGAGCCTGCTCGCAAAGATACGTCTGCAAGCCCTGAAAGTCTATGTCAACATTCAGAACCTGAAGACATGGAAACATAACACCGGCTATACTCCCGAACTGGGTGGTACCGCCACCGCATTCGGAGTGGACAACGGCAGTTATCCCGTACCGGCAGTCTACACCTTCGGAATCAACTTAACCTTTTAAAACGATAATTGTATGAAACTGGATAAATATATATTTTCAACCTTTATTGCCGCTACCACACTGCTTCTGAGCAGTTGCAGCGACTTTCTGGACCGTAGTCCGCAAGGACAGTTCACAGAAGATGACAATCCGAACGCACTAGTGAACGGTAAGATCTATAATGTATACACCATGATGCGTAGCTTCGACGTAACCTCCGGTACACCCGCCTTCGCCATCCACAGTTTCCGCTCCGAAGATGCGGAGAAAGGAAGTCTTGCCAGCGACGGTTCCGATGTGGCCGAAATGTACGACGACTTCATCTACACTCCTTCCAATGGTCAGCTAGGTGCTTATTGGGGCAAAAATTACGCCATCATCTATCAATGTAATGACATTCTCAACGCTATCGCCGAAAAGGAAACAACGGGACAGACGGAAAGCGAAGACATCATCAATAAAGGAGAAGCCTCCTTCTTCCGTGCTTATTGTTACTTCAATCTAGTAAGAGCCTTCGGTGAAGTGCCTTTGGTGACTTATAAAATCAACGACGCTTCGGAGGCCAATATTCCGAAAACGACCGCTGATAAGATATACGAGCAAATAGACCGCGACCTGAAAACAGCGGAAGAGTCATTGCCTGAAACATGGAGTTCCGATTATACAGGACGGCTGACTTGGGGAGCTGCACGTTCTTTACACGCGCGTACCTACATGATGCGTAACGATTGGGACAATATGTACACCGCCTCCACCGACGTAATCAAGAAAGGCCTTTATAACCTGAACACCCCGTACAATAAGATATTCACAGACGAAGGTGAAAATAACAGCGGCTCCATATTCGAACTGCAATGTACCGCTACTGCGGCCCTACCGCAAAGCGATATTATCGGTAGCCAGTTCTGCGAAGTACAAGGTGTTCGTGGAGCCGATCAGTGGGATTTAGGCTGGGGATGGAACATGGCAACCGAACATATGGCGGAGGCATACGAACCGGGCGATCCGCGTAAGAATGCCACTCTGCTTTATTTCCGCCATTCGGACAGCGACCCCATCACTCCGGAGAATACGAACGAGCCTTACGGCGAATCTCCTGTTTCTCCGGCGATAGGCGCCTACTTCAACAAGAAGGCATACACTGACCCGGCTTTGCGTAAAGAATATAGCAATAAGGGCTTTTGGGTAAACATTCGTCTGATCCGTTATGCGGATGTATTATTGATGGGAGCCGAATCAGCCAACGAAAAAGGAATTCCGGGAGAAGCTATCGACTACCTGGAGCAAGTTCGTGCACGTGCCAGAGGTTCTAATGCCAATATACTGCCCAAAGTGACAACTACCGATCAAGGAGAGTTGCGCGAGGCCATCCGTCACGAACGCCGTGTGGAACTGGGAATGGAATTCGACCGTTTCTATGACCTTGTCCGTTGGGGGATTGCCAAAGATGTGTTGCACGCGGCAGGAAAATTAAATTACCAGGATAAGAACGCCTTGCTTCCACTTCCGCAGACGGAAATTGATAAGTCAAAAGGAGTATTGGTACAAAATCCGGATTATCTATAAATAAATATAATAACATGATATACAAAAAGTTAAGTTTACTCATCCTATTGTTTGCCACAGGTCTTCTGACTGTATCGGCACAAAAGTCTCCACAGGATATGGATCGCTTCATCGACGTACTGATGAACAAAATGACTTTGGAAGAAAAAATTGGACAGTTGAATCTTCCCGTCACCGGAGAGATTACCACCGGTCAAGCCAAAAGCAGTGATATTGCCGCCAAAATCAAAAAAGGCGAAGTGGGAGGACTGTTCAACCTAAAAGGAGTAGAGAAAATACGCGATGTACAGAAACAGGCAGTGGAAGGTTCCCGCTTGGGTATCCCATTGTTGTTCGGCATGGACGTTATTCATGGTTATGAAACCATGTTTCCCATCCCGCTCGGCCTATCCTGCACTTGGGATATGTCCGCTATTGAAGAATCCGCCCGTATTGCAGCTGTAGAAGCCAGTGCCGACGGCATTTCATGGACGTTTAGTCCGATGGTGGACGTCTCACGCGACCCTCGTTGGGGACGTGTATCCGAAGGTAGCGGTGAAGACCCGTTTCTGGGAGCCATGATTGCCGAAGCGATGGTACGCGGTTATCAAGGAAAGAATATGCAACGGAACGATGAAATCATGGCTTGCGTGAAACACTTTGCCTTATATGGCGCAGGAGAAGCCGGTCGTGATTATAACACCGTAGACATGAGCCGCCAGCGAATGTTCAACGACTATATGTTGCCTTACGAAGCTGCCGTCGAAGCAGGTGTAGGCAGTGTGATGGCGTCATTTAACGAAGTAGACGGAATACCTGCCACCGCCAATAAATGGCTGATGACCGATATTTTGCGCGGGCAATGGGGCTTCAACGGTTTTGTTGTAACCGACTACACGGGGATTTCTGAAATGATCGACCACGGAATCGGTAACCTTCAGACAGTATCGGCACGTGCCATCAATGCCGGAGTCGATATGGATATGGTAAGCGAGGGCTTTGTGGGAACACTGAAAAAATCCGTTCAAGAAGGTAAAGTTTCGATGGAGACACTGAATACAGCCTGCCGCCGTATTCTGGAAGCCAAATATAAACTCGGATTATTTGATAATCCTTATAAATATTGCGACCCGAAACGTCCGGCACGTGACATATTTACCAAAGCCCACCGTGAAGCCGCCCGCAGGATTGCAGCAGAAAGCTTTGTCTTATTAAAGAACGACAGCCCCGACGGGAACCCTAACGGAAATCCGCTATTGCCTTTCAACCCCAAAGGCAATATTGCCGTAATCGGTCCGCTCGCCAACAGCCGGACGAATATGCCCGGCACATGGAGTGTGGCTGCCGTACTCGACCGCTCTCCTTCATTGGTGGAAGGTCTGAAAGAGATGACAGCAGGAAAAGCGAATATCATGTACGCCAAAGGGAGCAACCTGATCAGTGACGCCGCATACGAAGAACGGGCAACGATGTTCGGCCGTTCGCTGAACCGTGATGGCCGCACAGACCAACAGCTGTTGGACGAGGCGCTCAATGTAGCACGCCATTCGGACATAATCATTGCCGCTTTAGGAGAGTCTTCGGAAATGAGTGGCGAGAGCAGCAGCCGTACGGATCTGAATATCCCCGATGTACAACAGAACTTATTGAAGGAACTGTTAAAGACAGGAAAGCCTGTGGTACTGGTATTATTCACCGGTCGTCCGCTTACGTTGACTTGGGAACAGGAACATGTACCCGCTATTCTGAACGTGTGGTTCGGAGGCAGTGAAGCTGCATACGCCATTGGCGACGCACTCTTCGGTTATGTCAATCCGGGTGGTAAACTCACTATGACTTTCCCGAAGAATGTCGGACAGATTCCTCTTTATTACGCACATAAGAATACCGGACGCCCATTGAAAGAAGGCAAATGGTTTGAGAAGTTCCGCAGTAATTATCTGGATGTGGACAATGATCCGCTTTACCCATTCGGCTACGGACTGTCCTACACCACCTTCTCTTACAGCGACATTGACCTGAGTCATTCATCAATGGACATGACCGGCTCACTGACCGCAGCAGTAGAAGTTACCAATACCGGCACATGGCCCGGCACAGAAGTGGTACAGCTCTACATCCGTGATCTCGTAGGCAGCAGTACCCGCCCTGTGAAAGAACTGAAAGGTTTCCAAAAGATATTCCTGGAACCGGGAGAAATGAAGATTGTCCGTTTCAAGATTGCTCCGGAAATGCTGAGATATTATAACTATGACTTGCAACTGGTAGCCGAACCGGGCGACTTTGAAGTGATGATCGGTACGAACAGCCGTGATGTGAAAACCGCGAAGTTCACGTTAAACTAAACTTTTATCACCTTGATTATGAACAATAAATATAAAAGAATAATAGAAATGAGTGCACTTCCGCTCATGTTACTATTTCTATCCGCCGTTGCCCTGACTTTCCAGAGCTGTAAAGGGAAAAGCAAAAGCAACAACCTTTCCGCAGCCACCGACTCGTTATCGGACGACGCCCTGATGGATACCGTCCAGAGACGGACTTTCCTCTATTTCTGGGAAGGTGCCGAGCCGAATAGCGGCTTAGCTCCCGAACGTTATCATGTGGACGGCGTTTATCCAGAAAACGATGCCAACGTAGTCACTTCCGGCGGCAGCGGCTTCGGCATCATGGCCATCCTTGTGGGAATCGACCGCGGTTACGTCACCCGCGAAGAGGGACTGGCACGAATGGAATGCATCGTTTCTTTCCTCGAAAAGGCAGACCGTTTCCACGGAGCCTACCCTCATTGGTGGTATGGTGATACGGGCAAAGTGAAACCATTCGGCCAGAAAGATAATGGTGGCGATCTGGTAGAGACAGCTTTCCTCATCCAAGGACTGCTGGCCGTACACCAATATTACGTCAACGGAAACGAGAAAGAGAAAGCCCTCGCCCAACGGATCGACCAGATTTGGCGGGATGTCGACTGGAACTGGTATCGGCAAGGCGGACAAAACGTTCTTTACTGGCATTGGAGTCCGACGTATGGCTGGGAAATGAATTTCCCTGTACACGGCTACAACGAATGTATGATTATGTATATTCTTGCCGCCGCTTCTCCTACCCATGGAGTACCTGCGGCTGTCTATCATGACGGTTGGGCACAGAACGGAGCCATCGTTTCTCCGCATAAAGTGGAAGGAATCGAGTTGCACCTCCGCTATCAGGGCACCGAAGCCGGACCGCTTTTCTGGGCTCAATACTCTTTCCTCGGACTTGATCCGGTGGGACTAAAAGATGAATACTGCCCCAGTTACTTCCACGAAATGCGCAACCTGACACTGGTGAACCGTGCTTACTGTATCCGCAACCCTAAACATTACAAAGGTTTCGGACCGGATTGTTGGGGACTGACCGCCAGCTATTCCGTCGATGGATATGCAGCTCATTCGCCCAATGAGCAGGAGGACAAAGGAGTAATCTCCCCTACCGCCGCACTTTCATCCATTGTCTATACACCGGAATATTCAATGCAGGTAATGCGCCATTTGTATGACATGGGAGATAAAGTGTTCGGTCCTTTCGGATTCTACGATGCTTTCAGCGAAACGGACAATTGGTATCCGCAACGTTATCTGGCTATCGACCAGGGTCCTATTGCTGTCATGATCGAAAACTACCGGACCGGATTATTGTGGAAACTCTTCATGAGCCATCCCGACGTACAGACCGGATTAACCAAACTTGGTTTTAACACCAACAAGCAAGACGTGAGACAGAAATAAGAGGGAATCCCGGTGTGCGGAAATGGTCTACTGGCCACCTCCACCACCGGTGTTTCCGCCTCCTCCGCCTTTGACATCGTTATTGTTAATGCTTCGGGCTGCTTTCTTCACACTCGCCTTCAGCTCCCCGAACCGGTAACTGATACTAAATCCATAATGCCGGTTCGGATATTTGTTCGAACTTCTCGACATAAAGTTCTGCCCTTCAGTATGACTGTTGTACGTTCTGTATTTCTCCACAAAATTGTTACAATAGATATTCAGTGACAGGCGCTCTTCTTTCAGGAAAGAACGACTCAACCCCAGACCATAATAATTGTAGCCCGAGCCTTTTCCTTGCAAGCTAATATAAGGTGTGCTTCCTCCGCCATTCAGGCTCAAGCGTATTTTCCAAGGTAACGTATGCTGTATTCCGCCATAAACGGAACCGTTCCACCCATAATTATGCAAATTCTGTGAAGGACTTCGCAAATCCCTGTAATTTCCACGCCCGTTAATATAGATCCGCGTTTTGGGAGAAGCATTCCAGTTCACATAAAAGCTCAAACCGGTTTCCCTACTCTTCCCGATATTATCATAAGTACTGTACAGAGCACCTTGAGGAGCTTTATGGTCTCCATCAAAGATTTCTCCATTCGGGTCGGTAACCAAATGGCTGACCCTTTCGATACCATTATTATTGAAAGAATGGCGCAACGAAAGGTTGACATTGAATTTCGCCGTGAAATTGCTATAAGATAAATCGAACGAATGACTTTTCTCACTCTTCAGATTCGGATTCCCCTGGCTGATAAACATCGGATTCTGATTATCGAAATAAGGATTCAAATTCCAGATTCCTGGACGCCAGATGCGCATATTATATCCACCACGCAAATTTTGCGTCTTGCCAAGCTTTATGCCCAACGAAACGGAAGGAACCAGATCGCTGAAATTCGCATTGAAATCCTCTCCCGGACCTACAATATACTTTACCCGCTGCACAGTTTGTTCATAGCGAAATCCCGGTTTGAATGTAAGCCCCTTATATTTCAGTGTATATCCGGCATAAGCCGAAATAATATGGTTCAGATGCCGATACTCGCTACTACGGTCATCAGTATATACATAATCCTCACTTCCTCCTTCGGCCTCATAAAACTTGTTATCACTGGAATTACGACGGAAAATATACTTGGCACCCGTTTCAATCGTGTGCAATTTTCCAATCGGAGTCGTGAAGTCCACTTGGAAAGTCTGTTCCATCGTATTCGTTTTTCCATCCGAATGGAAGTTCTTTAACAGGAGATTATCTATGATATCCTGCCTGTCTGCTTCCGGTTCAATATTCAAGTAGGTATTATATGAATCATTTGTTTGAGGGTGTGAGTTTATTTTATAAGAGAAGGTAATCATTCGCTCCTTGTTCTTTTTTGAAGTACGCTGGTAATCCACATTACCATTGATAGAGTACCAGGAACCTTTTCCATGATTATCCGTATTATACCGATAGGCAAAACTCTGATGGTCGGATCCATACATGATGGTACTTCCGTCGCTATTGTTCTTGCTACTGCCGCCATACATTCCAAAAGCCATAGTCAGCAATCGTAACGTGTCGATCTCGTAACTGGCCTCCAGATTACCATATTGAAAATTTCCTTTCGACTTGGAACTGCTTTCCGATTCCAGATACTTCTCATCGACCGACTCATAATTCTCCCGATAACTGTCGGAATAGCTACGCGGGCTGTTGTTATAATTATAGTTGTAATTGGCGGAGAGGGTCAGTTTTCCTTGTTTTATCATGGCATAGCTACCCGCACCCACCCCGTTATTATTGGCATTTCCTCTAAAAGTAGCCGTATATCCTTCAAATCCGCTACCCACCGTAACAATATTCAGAATACCTCCGATCCCCTCCGCATCATATTTAGCGCCCGGTGAAGTAATGACCTCAATATACTTGATTGTATTTGCCGGCATACTTTTCAACACCTCTTTCGGATTGTTGCTCATCATATTGTTAGGTTTCCCATTCACGTGTATCTTGAAACTGCTGCTACCGTTTACCTGCACATTATCCTCTCCGTCCACCGTTACCAGAGGAACTTTCCGAAGCATTTCCAATATACTGTTCGATTTTGAATCCGGATCATCTTCAATGTTGTATTCAATCTTATCCACATCCACTTTAACCAAAGGCTTTTGTGCGACGATTTCCACACCTTTCAGCACATTGTTAGCCTCCGAAGAGTATAAAGTCCCCAAGTCAACCACTCTCACCGATGGTTTTAAAGCAAATTCTTTCACGATAGGAGATTTGCCAATAGAGGAAATCGTAATAACATACTCCCCCGAAGCCACATTCAGTTTTTCCTGAAAGTGTCCGTTAGCTCCGGTCACCGCCATTTTCACGGCCTTATTCGGGGCACTCTTCTTTGTAATCCTGATTGTTGCATACGGTTCTCCTTCCTGAGTTAAGGAATCTAATAGTATCCCTTTAACAGTAAAAGAAAGAGGAGCGGATTTCTGTGCCCATCCCACCGCAGATGTAACGAACATGAATAGTAATAGTAGCAATAGTCTGTGTTTCATGACTAGAATTATTTAGTTTTTTATTAATCTTCCATAGCTCTCCATTCTCCGATTGTCCTTGTTGCACTATCAAAATTAACTCCTACCTTCATCACTTTCCTGTGATCCGATTGATATGGGATAGCATACCCTTTACTGTTTATTTGTTTTAAAGCCTCTTCCGGAGTACCGTCCACCTTGAATTCAAAAACATAAATAGCATCTTGCATCTTTAATTCCGTCTTATCTACATAAACGTTATTATTATTGCGTAACTGTTCAAAGTTTTGTATTCCTATCGGATATATTCTGAAAGTATTATCCATGCCTGTCTTTATTAAAGTGAATCACAGGCAAATATAGGTATTTACAGACAGACCGCAAACAGTAGATAAAAAATAAATGCACAGATTCGAAATAACATCAAGTTATTCAAATCAATGCATTTATATTGCAATATACGACAATAAAATTAACGTATCTCTTTCAAAAAATAAATCAATACGGGGAAATGATCACTATATCCATTAATAAAAGTATTACTGGAGAATGTGCGCCACGGATATCCTTTACGTTTTCCCTCCTGTGTCGTCAAGAAATCACGATTAAATATTTCCGCTTTCCAAAACTTCAAAGTTGAACGGTCTTTACCTAAAAGATTACCTGAAATAATCAGCTGGTCAAACAAATTCCATTTATCCTGATAACACAAAGAACCGATACCACGGTCGAACAAAGGCCACGTAGCATTAAAATAACCGTCAGGCTTCGTATCTGCGGCCTTTCTACAAGCTTTTAAAACTTCCTTCGTGCTTTTATTATTCGGATCATCATTCAAGTCCCCTACAATCAACACTTTCGCATTCGGATCAGCAGCATGAATAGAGTCTGCAATGTGTTTAGTTATAGCAGCAGCAGCTTCTCTATAGATTGAAGAACGATCACCACCATAACGGGAAGGCCAATGGTTAACAATCATATGAAACGATTCACCCGCCAATAGCCCGCTCACCAGCAACTGATCACGTGAACGGAAATTCGGTTGTGAAGGCATCACAAAAGGATATGCTTTCGATGAAAGCAAAGTAAACAATTTGGGGTTATAAAGACATCCCACATCAATTCCACGACGGTCCGGTGAATCGTAATGCACAATTTCATATCCCATAGAAGCTAATGGTTCCGTCTTCACCAAATCTTCCAACACCCGACGATTCTCTATTTCGGAAACACCAAGAATAGCCGGTCCACCCGGACATTTCTCACGGGCTAACTTAGCTATGACTTTCGCCATATTCTTCAGTTTCTGCTGATATTTCTCCGGCGTCCAAGCGTAAGGACCATCCGGAAGAAACTCATCATCGCCCGGATTATTGGGGTCGTCTTCCGTATCGAACAGATTCTCCAGATTATAGAAACCTGCCGCATAGACTCCCAAACGTGTTTGCCCCATCAGTCCGACAGACAGGGCAAACAGTAGCATATTCAATAATACAAGTCTTCTCATTATCTATTACGATTATTTGGTCGGTTCCGGCTTTATAACCTCACCGCCTCCTTCACCAGAACCGGGGGCGATTAGCTTCACATCATACAGACGTATACCTTTTACATTGGTAGCACCGGCACAACTGAATGTCAATGTAGCAGTTCCTGATACAGCAATATCGTCTATACGAATCTCTTCTACCACATACGGATTTTTGGTACCAGTCAGTTCTTTATCAGGAACAGGCAAATCCGTATTGTTGCATTTTACACTCAATGTATTGATATTCTGTTTATCTTCAGGCTGATATACATTAACTCCCATCTTGTAAATCAATGATACTTTAGCAGCACCTTTCAGATCTATGTTTCCAATGGAAAGTGAATAATCACCTCCTGACGGAAACCAGATATTACCGTCACCGCTTTGCGTACGAGGCGACAATACACTCAGATCACCACTGAACATGGTATTAGGATTATCGAATGTATTGGAAGCACTAGCATTCCACCATTCTGTTATTGGCACCCATTTTTTATTATCATCTTCACCGGTTTTTTCAGGCGCTTTAAACGTTTCGCTAAACAATACCGTTTCACCGCCTTCATTTCCATCATCTCCTTCTCCCGGTTCAACTCCATCGAAGCCGAAAACATCCGAACGGGAAGGAATCATCAGCTGCCAAGTTCCTTTGAAACGTCCGAGAATACCTACTACAGTTCCCGTTCCTACCGGCAACGTTTCTGCGGCAAAGGAAGCATAACTGCTCGTTCTCACCATAATCACATTTCCATACGCATCTTTCAGGTTTTCCTCTCCGTACTCTTTCGTCTCCACTTTGGCAAATGTATTCTTTCCACCATTCTCGAAATGTACTCCTTCCATTTGCACCAAACGGTAAGTCATTTTAGTTACGTCAAGGTTTACCGTACTCATGTCTGTAATCACTTCCGGCTTCACGTTGTCCACATACGGCCATCCGTTCTTCTGGACACGCGCCTGAAATTCAGTAAACGGCAGACGATAGGTCGTGCCCCCGTCAGGCCATCCCAATTGCTGTTCATCTCCGTATACAGACACGCACATACCTTTCAGATTCACAAATACCTCTTGCCCGCGACGGTAGAAATTAGAAACGTTATTCTCGTCCACCTGTATCGGCATTGCTCCGGTTTCATCCTGCACGATTACCTGCTTGTAGATATTGCCCGATTCATCGTTTCCTGTGATGTATGCTCTCAATACCCAATCATTGGTGATTACTATAGGCGTTTCTTGCGTAGCATTCTTACAGTTTTCTTTCAAATCCGCAATCGTTATATTCGCACTGGGTCCTTCATATACAGGTTCATTCAACGGAGGAGCATCATAATCACGTTCACAGCCGGTCAACACAGCGGCAGCCAGCACTAAAAAGGAGAATATTTTCTGAGTTACTTTCATATCTGTTTCAATTTTAATCGTTATAATATTCGTTCCGTTCTCTGTTTAGAAGCGGTAACTGATGTTCGCAAAGCAGTTGATACCCTGCATATAATAATACTTGTTAGGGAACAACGCCGGATTAACCAACGCTCCGTCTGAAGCAAACACACGTGCCTGTTCATAACCACCTGTACGAATGTCCCGCTTATTGAGCACATTATTGACCGAAAGGTTGAAATTAATGGATTGACGGTTGCGCAGGTAGAAAATCTTACCTACCGAAAGGTCGAGCGTACAAGCACTTCCGATACGTTCTTGTGTAGTCATGGCATAATAGGTATCCATCGTTTCCGGAAGCGTCGGGTCTACCGTATTGTAAATCCCCTCCATGCGGCGGGCAGGAGCCACGTCGATGTAATTGCGTCCGAAAGCATTCAGGTTGGCACCCAAGAACCAATAATCAATGAAGTAACGTACCCCGAAAGTTCCCGCAAACTGCGGTGTTCCGGACACATACAAATTTTTCATATATACTTTTGAAGTCTTGTCACCTTGTGTAGCTTCATAATTTTCCACTGCCATCGGATTATTGCTATAATAATATTCCGAGATGGTACCGGCAAGGTCGAAACTCCAATGGTTGTCCAACTTATAAGTCGTTCCCAATTCAATTCCACGATGTATCCGGTTCACACCATAGAGCACATGATTAAAGAAGTTGGTTCCGTTGAAGTAACTGCTACGCTCCATCTGATCGTAGAAATTAGTCTGATAAAGCGAAACACGTCCCGTGAAGGAGGGCAATGAAAAAATATAATTCACATCGGCAGAGAATACTCTTCCACTCTCCAGCTTCTGTCCGTTCTCTACATCCTCAGGAGTCATATCCGAAATACGGGGTGACAGATAAGCGTTGTTAGGCAACGGAGCTTCAGTACCGTAACTGACATTGGCTGTCAGGAAATGACGGCCATTGAATTTATAAGTCAATCCTGCTTTCAATGCCATATCCACAAACGAATGTGTCCGCCCTTTTCCGTAAGAATTCTCCGGATAACGTCCATTCTTCATTTTACCGTCCCGATAGAACTGCACATAATCGAACTTTGCCCCATAATAGAAGTCCATCTTAGCATATCTATGCTGATTGGTGACCCATGCACCGGCTTTCATGATATTCAGATTGAAGTTATATCCGAACACACCGCCTTCATATACTTTACGGTCGGGACGGTTCAAGTCATTCTGTTTGCTGTTGAGGTCATCGTGTATATCACGTTCGGCATACTTGTCATAATCCATCACGTAGGATGCGCCCAGCAGGTCATCCACTGTTTTGAACTGCCGCGACTGTGTGTATCGGAATTCCGCCCCTGCCGTCAACCAGCTATGGTCGCCCAATTTGGTGTTAAAAGTAGAGTTCAAAGTAGTTTCCAGCAAATCACTACGTCGTTCTTCCACCATATATTGCGCTTTTCCATCCGCCTGCATAGCGTTGGCAAGATACATATTGTCCCAATTAATTTGCGTAACGCTCGTATCGTTGCGTCTCCACAATAATTCTGTAGCTTCGGCAACTTCGGGTGAGACATTGATGTCAATGGCAAATGGCAACTTACGATAATAGTCCGGACGCGGATCCGACGCATTGTACCAGTTCAATGCTGTATTGCCATAGCGTCCATAATGCATTCCCACTCCTGTAACCAATGACGATTCGTCGTCAATCTTCCACGTATGTGAAAGAATCAATGTAGGGTCGAAAGCCAGAACGACTTTCGCATTTCTTTTTTTCCCGTTCTGATATCCCCAGTTCGGGTTGTATTGATAATTGTCCAGCAATTCACACGCCTGCTGATAAGTGGCGCTCTGCTGTCCACGCTGCACAGGAGAACCGAAAGTGACGATAGAGAGACTGTGTTCTCCCCCTTTCCATTGCTTTTCGGCCGACAGCGCATAAGAGAAATTACGATAGAAAGTACCGTCTACTGCACCTTCGTGCGAGTAACGACCACCTAACGATGCGGCAAAAGCCCATCCATTGTCAAGCAATCCTGTGGAATAAGTCACCATTCCGCGCAAATAGTAATTGCGGTTGGCGTAAGAGAGTGTAGCCTTCGTTCCCGGAGAAATGGAAGAAGCCCGCATATTGATATTCTCCGCACCGCCGATAGATCCGTAGGTGAAAGCGGAAGGTCTGTTGTAATTGACCACATCCCCATTCCGGGTCATGTCGTTCAATGCACCGATAGAAGAATAGTTGAAAACGCCCCTCAACTGGTCATTGAAATTCACGCCATTTATATATCTTTGTTCATAGATGTTTTCATATCCTCTGACACGAAAACGCATGGGAGATAACTGATAAGAAGTTTTATTCAAATAAACATCGTTAGAAAGTATGACTTTCGAACTAATCTCTTGTGAACTACTCTCTACGTCGTCATCCACTGCTGCTTCATCCAGCACACCAATTAATGAAAGATTATCAGTAACAGTCAGTTCCACAACCTCAACTTCACCAAGATCTGTCACCATACCTTCAGCCACCTCCACCAATATATTTTTGGGGTTGATGCCTACGGAGTTAAAAACAAGTACATCCTTTCCCGGAGATACTTTGTCGAAAAAGAAAGCTCCTTTTACATCGGTTCGCGTCTGTCGACCCTCTCCGTTCAAAGTGACAATCACTCCAGGAACAGGACGATTACTTTCCGCACCAATCACACAACCTTTTATCCCCGTACCCGATTGCTGAGCCAAGAGAAAGGAAGGAAAAAGGAATGCTAGTAAAAGCACTAAATTTTGTTTCATATATGAACTATTAATTTGTTTTCAGAGAGATAAAGCCGCTATTTTCATTCAGAGCTATTTACGCTTATATCATCACTCTCTTTATGTATGAATAAAAGAGGGTGTGCCGACAGGATTTAAGATACATCCATTAGCACGCCCTCCAATAAGTTTAGAGTTTATTTACTTGTACCCACCAATTTTATACTGTCAATACGGAAGCCCACTGTATTAGCTGCATCCGAAATAAATTCAATATAAGAAATTCCATCGGGTATATCCAATTCTACTGTCTGATATTTGTTTCCGGTAGTTATGGCTACATCGGGCACTGTCATCATCGTACCGCCACAATCCACTTTAATGATATTCTGATTAGAAGTATTATTTGCAGCAATAGAATAGCTTAACTTAAGATTGGTATAATTAGTCACATTGAAACCGGAGATTCTCAACGCAGCTGGTTTTTCTATGGTAGTGGTATAAGCCGGGAACCATACATTATTGGTTGTAGTAGCAGTTGCTCTGACATCTCCGTTTTGATATTGACCGGCAAAACGGTCATTAAAAGTCAAGTTCGGATTATCCCAACCAGTATAATCATTAATTTTGGACTTAGTTGAGCCTAAAGATTTAGCGTCTCCGCATGTCTCAAAAAAGATTACCTCTTCTTTTCCCGGTTCCGGATCGGGATCTACTGTTCCACCACCTTCGCCCGCATCAGCTACCACTTTCACATTCTGAATCTGCCAAGTAGCAGAGAAATCACCATTACAAACGTACTTAAAGGCAAACTTCATAGATTTACCTGCATACTTAGAAAGATCAATATCGCCTGAAGATACATAAATATAATCAGTACCAGCTCCATAAGTAGGAATAGCGATCTGTTCCCATTGCTCTGTTGCCGCTTCTGTTGCCCATAAAGTCATTACCGTTTGACGAGCAGCCAAATCAACTTTGCTATTATTGTCACAATGCATGAAAGTCAATGTAGCTTTAGTAGCTTTACTTAAATCAACGTTTGGCGAAACCAACCAACTTTCACAAGCATTAGCTGTGTTATTATAATAACCGGAAGCTTTCATATATCCTACACTTTCAAATACTTTATGTGCCCACACAAAATTCATTCCACCTAAATCCTTATTGTCAATAGTAAATGCACCCTGTCCCGCATTAAAAGATTCATCCAATACAACTACTTCCGAAGGTTCCGGTACATCTGTCCCATCACCAAAATCCACATCAATATCACCACCCGGTACTGTAATCCAATCTTCAATGGTAGCAGCATCCATCACAATTACCGGCTGTCCGTTACTATCGCTTAATTTTACATTATGAGTATATTTACGACCTGTAAGCAATTCTTTTTGTGGATAATCAGCGGTAAATGTCTTACCATTCAAGTTGAACACCACTTTTACATCAGCCAATGCAGCAGCCGGCAAAACAATGGTTTTAGCAGTAGCGGCAGTTTCATCTACAACAGCAGCAATTTTAGCAGCAGCTCCTACATTGCTCAATGTGCCATTAGCCAAAGCAAAATCGGCAGTTGTATTCATCCCCTCAAAGGTTACAGTCAGCCCATTCAACGAAGGCACAGTAGCGTCTTTAGTGATATTGAATACAATCTGGCTCAACTGATGCGCAAATTGCAACTGCGGTTTGTTTGCAGTTCCTTTTGCAAATCCTGTTGCATTGTTAGAATAGAGCAAGTCGATATTCTCCGGCTTGCTTTGGTCTGCGACATTAACTTTATATACATTACCCGTCAACGAAGCTGTATATGGATAATAAGCAATAAAATCTACAGAACTTCCGTCTGTTGGATAGTACAAAGCATTATCCGCATCGGCAGCAGAAACATTTCCATTTGCGTCTGTAGCGTGTTGCTTATTAACAGCAATAGCAGAGGCTAAATCACCACTGGTTGCTTTCATAAAAACACCAATCTTATCACCGGCAGTCCATTTCGAATCAACAGCTCTGGTATTAATACCCTTGATAGAAGAAGTAAAGCTTATAGGCTGACTTCCATCGTTCCATTCACTCTTGTCGTCATTGTCCACACATGCGGTGAATGCTAATCCTGACAACACGGTTGCAAAGAATAATTTCTCTAGTTTCATAATCATTAGTGATTAGTTAAAAATATATTGAAGACTTATCTATCTCCATTTTGATTTGTCACATTGCCGCTTGATGTCAGCGCTTAAAGTCGGGAAGAATGTGAATCCGGTTATTTTCTCTAAATCTTCTACTGAACACGCATAATCCATATAGTCCCTCCCTGCAATCGCATCATCATTGGGTATTTTAAACGCAATTGTATAAAAAGTAGAGCCTAATTCCCTAGCCACAGCCTTATAATAATATTTGGGAACAACAACCTTACCATTCTTACAATCAACTTCGTATTTTACAACATCATTCTCAGATTCTTTTGCCATCGCACCTGTCACCACAAATACTGTATCAACAGAACTGTTCCAACGACGCACAGCGTCTTCCAAATGCGCCCAAATTTGACCATTCATATTTGCTTTCTGCGGAGTCGCGTTGGTGTAATAGAAAGTAGTAGCATTCATTGCTCCATTTCCCGTCCTGTCCTTACTTGGGATTTGATGTCCTCTGTTGTATCCCCTCTTAAACATATCACCGGCTTTATTAAAATTAGCTTGTAAACTTCCATCAAGTTCTGGGTCTTCAATCCAATCATCTTGTCTTTGAAAGCTTCCAACACATCCTTCATATATAGGATAAGCAACCCAATAAGCCATTTTTAAATTCGTATCGTATAAAAGGCTATAGTTACGATATTTTTTATTATCCGGCATATAGTGATTGATATATTTTATATTGCTTTTTTCCAACATATTCTTTGTTATCACCGGAGTCTCTCTCCACTTCGCATATTTACCCTCTTCCGGATCCACCTGTGAACCGCCATTCTTTATATTAACCGAGAAAATATGTTTGGCACCTTGCTCTAAAGAAGTGATAGAGGTCGGTAAAGTAATCTCTTTCGTCTTTCCATTCAAAGTCAGAGTAAGTTTTATGCCATTTATCGTATTTGCTGGTAATAGAATAGCTTCTGCGGCATTTCCCACACGACGCATAGTGACCGTTGCAATCGATTTTTCATCTACAGTCAACGAACCATCTACAAGATTGAAATTCGCTTTTGTCTTTACTCCGGAAATGGTAACGGAAAGATTACTGAAATCCGTATTATCAGAACTACTCAGATTAAGCACCAATTGAGAAAGCTGATGATAGAACTGCAAATTACCCGTTGTAGAAGTCGCTGTACGGTTTGTCAGATTATCAGCATAAAGTAAATCAATTTCTTCCGGTTTACTCTGATTGGTAACATCTACCTTATATACATAGTTATCTAATGTCGACTGATACGGATAATAAGCTATGAAATCAACTGCGCTTCCGTCCGACGGATATTCTATCGCTTTCCCGTCCGACAGGAAATTGCCATTACCCTGTTTCGTTATGAAAGGAACATTATCTCCTTCACCAACAATGGTACCGGCTCCCAGCGTTCCTCCGGCCTGTTTCATAAATACTCCAATTCTATCATTGGCAGCCCATGAACTTCCCGTAGCTCTGGTAACGGCATCTCCTTCCACAACAGAAGTAAACTGCACCACCGTCTGTTTCTCATCATCCACTACCTGTTGAGCCGTTTTATCACACGCTCCCAATACTAGCAGCAGAAATACACTCCACAAAAGATTTTTCTTCTTCATCTGTTTTAATTTAAGTCGTCTATTTGGATTGGCAAAATAAAAGATTAGCAATTACATTCTCATTACAAAACAAATACAAGAACAAAACATTTAATCCTACTTTCCCTCTCTATTAGTTTATTTTTTTATTCTCTTTTAAAAAGCAAATGTAAATACATTTTTTTGAAAAACAACCAAATTTTAAAAAAAATATCCAATAAAGGACTATAATTAATCAGCTCGTCGAAACTAGTTCTATCACTCATTATCAACAGTATATTCAATAAGTGCTTTGAAGATTTTGCATTTTAATGTTTATACGGTCAGAAACTAATAAATTGTTACGATTTTCACCATATTTACGACACTGCAGAAATGATACATTCAACCATTTTCCCGATTCATGACTGCATGACTTTGATCTTTTTCACCACAGAGGACACAGAGGTTTACTATTTTTTTTATTCACTATAGAGTGACACGGAGGCGCACGTAATTTATAGTTGTATTTATCGTTCCGTTTTTACCTGCGGAAAGAAGAGAGAAAACCTCTGTGTCCTCTACATTCTCTGTAGTGAAATTCATAGTTACAGGGAGTAGTCTGACACAGTACTATTTTTAGAGCCTGTTTAAATTTTCTTCAATAATAATTTTATCGTTGCTATTTTGACCATTTCTTCTGCCGCATCGAATGTCAGTTCATAGTTTCGGCAGAGCCTCCTGTCTTTTTCCATCCATGAAAATGTTCTTTCCACAATCCATCTTTTGTGAATAGGTCTGAATCCCTGTTCTTTGTATGCGCTAATAACCACCTGAATTACATAACCGAATTTATTCTTGACGTTCTCAATAAGCTCTCCCTTATATCCTCCGTCTGCCAATATGACTTTTATTCCCGAACAAAGCTCTTTCAACACCCTCATTAGCAGATAAGCAGCCTTACTGTCATGAATATTGGCTACTGCAACCATCACTGCAATAAGGAAGCCATTCTTGTCTACAACGATATGGCGTTTGACGCCTTTCACTTTTTTATTGCCGTCAACTCCGTTCAGAGACTGGTTATTGCCCCATTTAACGCTTTGGCTATCTATTATGCCTACACTTGGTTCCATGTTTTGACTCCGCTCTACCCGGACATGACCACGTAATCTGTCAAGAAGCAAATCGAAAACATCGAGAGAAGCCCATTTCCGGTAATAGTAATAAACTGATTCCCATTTGGGGAACTCTTTGGGAAGCATACGCCACTGGCAACCCGTTTTTACTAAATAAAATATGCCATTCCAAATCATACGCAAATCATATTTTCGTTTTCTTGTTTGCAGGTTCAACACTTTTGTTATATATTGCCACTCGGTTTCCGTTAAATCTGTCAGATACATCTTTATTATAAGTTTGGTCACTTCAAATAAAGATATTATTGTGCAGGTACGGAAACCTTCTTAAAATTTTATTTCAACCATTTTTAAACAGGCTCTTAGTAATTTTTCTCGGAACTATTATTTTCTTCATTGCTTAAAAACAACTAATAAAATCATTAGTGACAATTGATGCCAAACCAGGCAGTTTTTAGTTAAAGGGAAATTTAAGAGACACCACAAATTCACACAGATTATTTTCATTTTCGTTGAATACCCATAGTGAATCAGGGGATTGATATACATATTTATTTAATCTGTGATGATGAAGAATCTTTTTTGTTTTTTTTGAGCAGACAAGTGATAAAGTCAGAAAAAAAATCGTAGCTTTGCAATAACTAAAAACAGATAGATATGGAGCAGCAGGACAGATATATACGCTTTGATTGGGCTGTGAAACGCCTTCTCCGTCAAAAAGCGAATTTCGATGTACTGGAAGGATTCCTGACGGTTCTTCTGGGAGAAGAAGTGAAGATCATTGAACTGCTGGAAAGCGAAAGCAATCAGCAAAGCGCAGATGACAAGTTCAACCGTGTGGATATCAAAGCCAAAAACAGCAAAGGCGAAATCATCATAGTAGAAATTCAAAATACGCGTGAGTTGTATTACTTGGAACGTATTCTTTACGGTGTCGCCAAAGCAATCACAGAACACATTTCTCTTGGCGAACGCTACTACGAAGTGAAAAAGATTTATTCCATTAGCATTCTGTACTTCGACATCGGAAAAGGAAATGATTATTTATATCATGGACAGAATAGCTTCACTGGAGTACACACCGGAGATCGGCTTGAAGTAACAACAAAAGAAAAGGACGCTCTCGTCCATAAACTTCCTGCAGAGATTTTCCCGGAGTACTTCCTAATCCGCGTAAACGAGTTCAATAAAGTAGCAGTCACTCCTTTAGAGGAATGGATTGAATACCTAAAAACCGGCTGTATCCGTTCTGACACCCAAGCTCCCGGTTTGGCGGAAGCTCGTAAAAAGCTGATTTATTATAATATGTCTCCTGCAGAACGCCATGCTTATGACGAACACCTGAGTGCCATCATGATACAAAATGACGTGTTGGATGGAGCAAAATTGGAAGGGCGTATGGAAGGGCGTATGGAAGGGCGCATGGAAGGGCGCATGGAAGGAAAAATGGAAGGGTGTATAGAAATAGCCCGAAATCTGAAATCAATGGGATTGGACACAGAGACAATCCAAAAAGCGACAGGATTATTACCGGAAGAAATTCAGAAGTTATAAATGACCTCTAAGCATATAATTAAAGTAAGACTGTCTTCTTTTTGCCTATTAGAAGACAGTCTCTTTTTATATCTAAGAAAAGTGAAATTATTCATTCTTCATTTAAATAATCTCTATCCCCTTCTCCTTGCAAAGTTTCAAACCAAGATCTTTCAGTCTGAATTTCTGAATCTTGCCACTGCCCGTCATCGGGAATTCATCCACAAAGAAGATATATTTGGGGATTTTATAACGAGAGATTTTATTTCTGCAGAAGTCACGCACATCTTCTTCCTGCATTGTCACACCTTCTTTCAGAATGATAAATGCACCGACGGCCTCTCCGTATTTCTTTGACGGAACACCGGCTACCTGCACATCTTTCACTCCATCAAGTTTATAAAGAAACTCTTCGATTTCACGTGGATAAATGTTCTCTCCACCACGAATAATCATATCCTTGATACGCCCGGTAATCCGATAATTCCCATCTTCATCCTTAATGCCCAAGTCGCCCGAATGAAGGAAATTATTCTCATCAATGACTTCCGCCGTTGCTTCTGGATTCTTATAATATCCCTTCATGGTGTTATATCCACGATTACACATCTCACCCTGTACACCAACCGGACATTCCTCACCTGTCTCCGGATCAATCACCTTCACTTCCGTAAACTCAAAATCACGCCCTACCGTATTACAGCGCACATCAAATGAATCATCTATACGGGTAGCCGTCATACCGGGAGCCGCTTCCGTCAATCCGTATACACTGGTCACCTTCATATACATTTTTTCTTCTACCTGCTTCATCAATTCGACAGGACACAACGAACCCGCCATAATACCGGTACGAAGACAGGACATATCAAAGAGGTCAAACATCGGGTGATGTAGTTCGGCAATAAACATAGTAGGTACTCCATAAAGAGCCGTACAACGTTCCTTGTGGATAGAAGCCAACACCACCAACGGGTCGAAACGCTCCACCATTACTTGTGTACAACCATGAGTCAGACAATTCATAGTAGCCAGCACAACTCCGAAACAATGGAATAACGGTACGCAACAACAAAGCTTGTCATCTGCCGTAAATTTCATGTGTTCGCCGGTCAGGAATCCGTTATTGGTAATATTATAATGTGTCAACATCACTCCTTTCGGGAATCCGGTAGTACCTGACGTATATTGCATATTGACCACATCGTGACAGTCAACCTTGCTTTTGAGCTCATTCAAACGGTCATCTTCCACATTCTCTCCCAACAAAAGAATCTCCGCCGTATTATACATTCCGCGATGTTTCTCCTGACCGACATATACTACATTCTTCATATACGGAAAACGCTCGCTCTTCAAATGACCGCGTTCGCAAGTCTTCAATTCCGGAAGCATGGTATAAGTCATCTGTACGAAGTCGCTATCCTTCTCGCCATTTACAATACAAAGGGTATGCATATCCGAGTTCTGGCAAAGATATTCTAACTCGGATTGCTTATAGTTCGTATTTACCGTAACATATACCGCACCGATTTTGGCACAAGCATAAAGCAACGTCAGCCAATCCGGAACATTAGCCGCCCAAATGCCGACATGGGTTCCCCGTTCCACGCCGATAGAAATAAGTCCTTTCGCCATATCATCCACACGGTGATTGAACTGGCTCCAAGTGAAACGGAGATTGCGGTCGGAATATACGATATATTCCTTATCAGGGGTCTCTTCAGCCCAGTGTTCCAGCCACTGGCCCAAAGTACGATCAAATAATTGCATGTAGTTAGTGATTAATTGATTAGTAATTAATGATTAACCGTATTTCGCTAAATTGGAGTGTAAATCACTGCCAGAATCTTAGCGGCCTGCCCCTCGTAGGCATGCACATGATGAGGAACAATGGAATCGTAATAAATGCTATCTCCCTCTTCCAGCAGATAGGTATTTTTACCATAACTGATTTCCATAATACCTTCCATCACCATAATAAACTCCTCTCCCTCATGAGAAGACAGCACAAAGTCGGTATCCTCAGTCGGCATTACGTCGATAATAAACGGCTCCATGTGGCGATCCGCTTTCGACTTCGACAAAGAATGATATTCCATGTGCTTGCGGGAATGAATCGCATTATTAGAGAAACTAATCGCATCTTTAGCTTCTTTCTTACGGCATACCACCGGACCTACTTCATCTTGGTCGTCAAGGAAAGTACCCAAACGCACTCCCAGCACGCGCGCAATCTTAATTAGCGGTGCAAGAGAAGGAATATCGATATTATTCTCGATACGTTCAATCTGTTCAATGGCCAGACCGGAACGTTGCGCCAGTTCTTCTATGGTTATTGTTTTATCTTCTCGCAGAGCTTTAATTTTTTCGCCGACAATTTTACTTGTATCCATATTGAAAGCATTTTAGATATCAAAGGTGATAATTTATAATAATTAAACTGCAAAAATAGCAAATTCTTTAGATGGACACAATTATAAGTGAGAAAATATGCTCATCAGCCCAAAAGAAGAAATAAAAAAGCCGTTCCCCCTAACAAGGAACGGCTTTTCAATCTTTCCGCAGCAAGTAAATTACTTACGCAAACCGAGTTCTTTAACAATTGCACGATATCTTTCGATATCTTTTGCTTTCAGGTAGTCAAGCAAACGACGACGTTTACCTACCAACATTGTCAAAGCTCTCTCTGTACTATAATCTTTTCTGTTGAGCTTCATGTGCTCAGTCAGATGAGAAATACGGTAGGAAAACAAAGCTATCTGCGCCTCAGATGAGCCAGTATCAGTGTTAGACTTTCCGTACTTTCCGAAGATTTCTTGCTTTTTAGCAGCGTCTAAATACATAACTTTTAGAATTTTAATATAGTAAATTATTCTTTTGAGCGTGCAAAGATAGGTATTATCTTTATATCCCACAACGTTTTACAAGAAAAAATTGCTATCATTGCACATATTTCTAATCCTATTTTCGTACCTTTGCAGCCAAATAATAGGTATTATATGCAAAATATTCGAAACATTGCAATCATTGCCCATGTAGACCATGGGAAAACAACGCTGGTTGACAAGATGCTATTGGCGGGAAACTTGTTCCGCAACAACCAAAATAGTGGTGAACTTATACTGGACAACAACGATCTGGAACGTGAACGTGGTATAACGATTCTTTCTAAAAACGTTTCCATCAACTACAACGGTACCAAAATTAATATTATTGATACTCCGGGACATAGTGACTTCGGTGGTGAAGTAGAACGTGTGTTGAATATGGCCGATGGCTGTATTCTGTTGGTAGACGCCTTTGAAGGTCCCATGCCTCAAACCCGTTTCGTACTGCAAAAAGCATTGGAAATCGGTTTGAAACCCATTGTCGTAGTCAATAAGGTGGATAAGCCTAATTGTCGTCCGGAAGAGGTTTACGAAATGGTATTCGACTTGATGTTCAGTCTTAATGCGACGGAAGACCAGTTGGATTTCCCCGTTATCTACGGTTCTGCCAAAAACAACTGGATGAGTACCGACTGGCAAAAGCCAACCGATACAATCACTCCTCTGCTGGATTGTATCGTTGAAAACATTCCGGCTCCACAACAGTTGGAAGGTACTCCGCAGATGTTGATTACTTCTTTGGATTATTCTTCCTATACCGGCCGTATTGCCGTAGGCCGTGTACATCGCGGTACTTTAAAAGAAGGTATGAACGTAACGCTTGTAAAACGCAATGGCGATATGTTCAAGACTAAAATTAAGGAGCTTCATGTTTTCGAAGGTCTGGGCCGTGTGAAAACGACAGAAGTCTCATCGGGAGATATTTGCGCATTGGTAGGTATCGACGGATTTGAGATCGGAGATACTGTTTGCGACTTCGAAAATCCGGAAGCTTTGCCGCCAATCGCTATTGATGAACCGACCATGAGTATGTTGTTCACCATTAACGATTCTCCGTTCTTCGGCAAAGACGGTAAGTTTGTGACTTCACGTCATATCCACGACCGCTTGATGAAAGAACTAGATAAAAACTTGGCTCTTCGCGTAAAGAAAAGTGAGGAAGATGGTAAATGGATCGTTTCCGGACGTGGTGTACTTCACCTTTCCGTACTGATCGAGACGATGCGCCGCGAGGGATATGAACTCCAAGTGGGGCAGCCGCAAGTTATTTTCAAAGAGATTGATGGTGTCAAATGTGAACCGATTGAAGAATTGACTATCAACGTACCGGAAGAGTATTCAAGCAAGATCATTGATATGGTGACACGCCGTAAGGGTGAGATGGTCAAGATGGAAAATACCGGCGAACGTATCAATCTTGAGTTTGACATGCCCTCACGCGGTATTATCGGCTTGCGAACGAATGTATTGACTGCTTCTGCCGGTGAAGCGATTATGGCTCACCGTTTCAAAGAATATCAGCCATTCAAAGGAGAGATAGAACGCCGTACCAACGGTTCCATGATCGCTATGGAAAGCGGAACAGCTTTTGCTTATGCAATCGACAAATTGCAGGATCGCGGCAAGTTCTTCATATTCCCGCAAGACGAAGTGTATGCCGGACAAGTGGTAGGCGAACATTCTCACGACAATGACCTGGTTATCAACGTTACCAAATCGAAGAAGTTGACGAATATGCGTGCTTCCGGTTCCGATGAAAAAGCACGTTTGATTCCTCCCGTTCAATTCTCTCTTGAAGAAGCATTGGAATATATCAAGGAGGATGAATATGTAGAAGTTACTCCGAAAGCAATGCGTATGCGTAAAGTAATTCTAGACGAGATAGAACGCAAACGTGCAAATAAGAGCTAATTAACAGTATCTCAATATAGTAATCCCGACGAAACGATCAAAGTTCCGCCGGGATTTCATTTTCCGTACACTCAGAAAAGACTATACTCTCATTTTTCTTTCATCAATCTTTTAGCCACATCATATTTTAGCTGATAACTTTGCCCTTTTATGGTTTTAAAGGACAACATTTTATTCCCATACTTTATCACACAATTTCCTCCCGCACCGGAACGTACCGTGGCTTCTTTCGACTGATTATTCTCCCATATCATATCAACCTCAAAATCCGCACTACTCTTGATCAGTTCATATCCTGTCTCTTTCAAAAAATTCAAATCCCTTGTATAGCCATAATATTCCCAGATATGAGCAGCCAACCAAGGGCCTGCCATCGGGTTGAAGTTCCAAGACATATTCTAACTTTCCAATGGCGTAGTGAAACCGAATATATTGCCCTTTGGTATAATCTGTTTCGCTCGCCAAAATACCAGAGACTAGAAATAAAGAATTGATAAACAAGAAACAGAACTTTTTCATGATTGTCGCATTATTATTCAAGGATTAATCAAATACCTATATACTTTGTACAAAAGTAATGAAAAAAACTCTATATACAATCAGACTATCTGATACGTTTCCCTCCACAACCAATTACCTTCAAGATCAAAAAAAGGAGCAACTACCTCATCAGGCAATCGCTCCTCCTTTATCTAGTCAATTGAATTGTATTATTCTACTTCATTGTAGTCGAGTACCGTTTTCTTGTTAGCCAAGATACGGTCATACTCTTCTTTTGAACCAACAATAAGTTTTTCAAATTCACGCTGGCCGGTACCTGCCGGAATCAAGTGACCGCAAATAACGTTCTCTTTCATACCCTCCAGTTTATCAACCTTGCCGTTAATAGCAGCCTCATTCAATACCTTCGTTGTTTCCTGGAAGGAAGCAGCCGACATAAAGCTTGAAGTCTGCAAAGCAGCACGTGTAATACCTTGAAGAATCTGAGTAGAAGTTGCGGCTACCGCATCACGAACCTCAACAGGTTTCAAGTCACGACGTTTCAGCATACTATTCTCATCACGCAACTTACGGGCAGTCACAATCTGACCGGCTTGCATATTCTGAGAATCACCTGCATCAACCACGACTTTCTTACCCCAAATACGATCGTTTTCTTCCATGAACTCAAGTTTATCTACAACCTGTTGTTCCAAGAAACGAGTATCACCCGGTTCGTCAATCTGTACCTTACGCATCATCTGACGCACGATAATCTCAAAATGCTTATCATTGATCTTCACACCTTGCAGACGGTATACATCCTGAACTTCATTCACGATATATTCCTGTACAGCCGTAGGACCTTTAATAGCCAAGATATCCGCCGGAGTAATAGCACCGTCAGACAACGGAGTACCTGCACGTACATAGTCATTTTCCTGTACAAGGATCTGCTTAGACAATGCTACCAAGTATTTCTTAACCTCACCAGTCTTAGAAGTTACGATAATCTCACGGTTACCACGCTTGATCTTACCCATTGTCACCTCACCGTCGATTTCAGAAACGACAGCAGGATTGGACGGGTTACGAGCTTCAAACAATTCAGTAACACGAGGAAGACCACCCGTGATATCACCCGCCTTACCTACGGCACGCGGAATCTTCACGATAACCTCACCGGCCTTCACTTTCTGACCATTTTCGATGATCACGTGACCACCTACCGGCAAGTTATAAGTACGAATCAGATCACCGTCTTCTGTCAAGATATGAGCCGAAGGTACTTTTGTCTTATCTTTGGATTCAATAATAATAATTTCACGAAGACCTGTAGCTTCATCCGATTCAACCTTATAAGTAACGTTTTCTATCACGCCCTCAAATTCGATCTTACCGGTTGCTTCAGTAATGATTACAGCGTTGAACGGGTCCCACTTAGCAATCATCTTGCCTTTTTCTACCAATTCACCATCGCCTACATACAGCGTTGAACCGTAAGGAACGTTATGAGTAGAAAGAACAATACCGGTATTTACATCTACAAAACGAACTTCAGCCAAACGACCTACTACCACTTTTGCAGATTCACCCATCTCATCTACAATATCTACCGTACGCAACTCTTCAAATTCAAGACGTGCATTGTTTTTAGCAACGATACTTGCATTAGCAGCGATATTGGCAGCAGTACCACCGGCGTGGAATGTACGCAATGTCAACTGTGTACCCGGCTCACCGATAGACTGAGCTGCGATTACACCGACAGCCTCACCCTTCTGAACCATGCGGCTCGTAGCCAAGTTACGTCCGTAACATTTAGCACAAACACCCTTCTTAGCCTCACAAGTCAGTACCGAGCGGATTTCAACACTTTCGATCGGAGAATCCTGAATCTTCTTGGCAATCTCTTCTGTAATTTCCTCACCACCGGCAACAAGCAGTTCTCCTGTTGTAGGATGAATAATATCATGTACGGAAACACGTCCCAAGATACGTTCGTACAGAGTAGCAATAACTTCATCGTTATTCTTAAGGTCTGTACAAACCAATCCACGAAGTGTACCGCAGTCTTCTTCTGTAATAATCACATCGTGTGATACGTCTACCAGACGACGAGTCAGATAACCGGCATCGGCAGTTTTCAAAGCGGTATCCGCCAAACCTTTACGAGCACCGTGGGTAGAGATAAAGTACTCCAACACCGAAAGTCCTTCTTTAAAGTTCGACAAGATCGGGTTCTCAATGATCTGACCACCTTCTGCACCTGCTTTCTGCGGTTTTGCCATCAAACCACGCATACCTGACAACTGACGAATCTGCTCTTTAGAACCACGGGCACCTGAGTCAAGCATCATATATACAGAGTTGAATCCCTGATCATCCGAAGAAATTGTCTTCATCAGGATATTAGACAACTCAGAGTTTACATGTGTCCAAATATCGATCACCTGGTTGTAACGTTCGTTATTGGTAATGAAACCCATATTATAGTTGTTTACGACTTGTTCTACTTCGTCGTAACCTTTCTGCACCAAGGTCTCTTTTTCCTCCGGAATGATAATATCACCCAAGTTGAATGACAAACCACCCTTGAACGCCATCTGATAACCTAAGTTCTTGATTCCATCCAGGAAGTCGGCAGCCTTAGCCACACCACATACCTTGATTACATCACTAATAATATCACGAAGAGATTTCTTAGAGATGATTGTATTGATATAACCGGCTTCAGGCGGAACGATTTCATTAACAATCACACGTCCTACTGAAGTTTCGCGCATTACGTCTACAATGTTACCATTTTCATCAACGTCTTTCACGATAACTTTTACCGGAGCATGGATATCTACCTTACCTTCATTGTAAGCGATCAACGCCTCTTCCGGTCCGTAGAATGTCAAACCTTCACCTTTCGCACCGGCACGCAACTTAGTAATATAGTACAAACCAAGAACCATATCCTGTGCAGGCACAGTAATAGGCGCACCGTTTGCCGGGTTCAATATATTATGTGATTGAAGCATCAACATTTGTGCTTCCAGAATTGCTTCATTACTCAAAGGCAAGTGAACAGCCATCTGGTCACCGTCAAAGTCAGCGTTGAATGCCGTACATGCCAACGGGTGCAATTGGATAGCTTTACCTTCGATCATCTTAGGCTGGAAAGCCTGAATACCCAGACGGTGCAATGTCGGAGCACGGTTCAACAGTACCGGATGTCCTTTCATTACATGTTCCAGAATATCCCAAATCACCGGTTCCTTGCGGTCAACGATCTTCTTGGCAGACTTCACAGTCTTAACGATACCGCGCTCAATAAGTTTACGGATAATAAACGGCTTGTACAATTCGGCAGCCATCAATTTAGGAATACCGCATTCACCCATCTTCAATTCCGGACCAACAACGATTACCGAACGGGCAGAGTAGTCAACACGCTTACCCAGCAAGTTCTGACGGAAACGTCCTTGTTTACCTTTCAAACTGTCAGACAAAGACTTCAACGGGCGGTTGGCGTCTGTCTTCACAGCACTTGACTTACGTGAGTTGTCGAACAAAGAATCTACAGATTCCTGAAGCATACGTTTTTCATTACGCAAGATCACTTCCGGAGCCTTGATTTCGATCAGTCGTTTCAGACGGTTATTACGGATAATCACACGACGATAAAGGTCGTTCAAGTCAGAGGTAGCAAAACGGCCACCATCCAACGGAACCAACGGACGAAGTTCGGGCGGGATAACTGGTACGATACGTACAATCATCCATTCCGGTTTGTTACGTCCACGTGATGCACGGAACGATTCTACTACCTGAAGACGTTTCAAAGCTTCATTCTTACGTTGCTGTGAAGCATCGTTACCTGCACGGTGACGCAATTCGTAAGACAAAGCATCCAAATCCAGACGGGCCAGCAAATCATAGATAGCTTCAGCACCCATCTTTGCAACAAACTTGTTCGGATCAGTATCTTCAAGATATTGATTGTCTTTTGGAAGTGTATCCAGAATATCCAGATATTCTTCTTCAGAAAGCAAATCATATTCAGCTACACCGTCTTCAGCTTTTACACCCGGCTGAATAACAACGTAACGTTCGTAGTATATAATCGAATCCAGTTTCTTTGTCGGCAATCCGAGCAGATAACCGATTTTATTAGGGAGCGAACGGAAATACCAGATATGAGCCACCGGCACAACCAACTGGATATGTCCCATACGTTCACGGCGTACTTTCTTCTCAGTAACTTCCACACCACAACGGTCGCAGACGATACCTTTATAACGGATACGCTTGTATTTACCGCAATGACATTCATAATCCTTGATAGGACCGAAAATGCGCTCGCAAAACAAGCCATCACGTTCGGGTTTGTACGTACGGTAATTAATGGTTTCAGGCTTCAAAACTTCACCACTCGAATTCTCAAGGATTTCTTCCGGAGAAGCCAGACCAATTGAGATCTTCGAGAAATTACTTTTCGTCTTATTTTCTTTTCTAAAAGCCATACTCTATATTTAATTGAAAATGGAAAATTAAAAATTAAAAATTAAGAAACCGAAGAATGAAAACTGAAAACTAAAAACTCTCCATTTTCAGTTCTCAATTTTCAATTCCCAATTTATTAATTATTCCAAGTTGATACTCAAACCTAATCCTCTCAACTCGTGCAACAATACGTTCAAGGATTCCGGAATACCAGGTTGCGGCATCGGTTCACCTTTCACAATTGCTTCATAAGCTTTCGAACGTCCTACCACGTCATCAGACTTGATAGTAAGGATTTCCTGCAGGATATGAGCAGCACCAAAACCTTCGAGTGCCCAAACCTCCATTTCTCCGAAACGCTGACCACCGAACTGCGCTTTACCACCAAGAGGTTGCTGAGTAATCAATGAGTACGGACCGATAGAACGAGCATGCATCTTGTCTTCAACCATGTGGCCCAACTTCAACATATAAGTTACACCTACAGTTGCCGGCTGGTCAAATTGCTCACCTGTACCACCGTCACAAAGATACGTTTTACAGTAACGCGGCAGTCCTGCCTTGTCTGTCCATTCGTTCAGATCCTCCATTGTAGCACCATCGAAGATAGGAGTAGCAAATTTAACGCCCAATGTTTTTCCGGCACGTCCAAGTACAGCTTCAAAAATCTGACCGATATTCATACGAGAAGGCACACCCAACGGATTCAATACAATGTCGACCGGAGTACCATCTGCCAAGAACGGCATATCTTCCTGACGAACAACACGGGATACAATACCCTTGTTACCATGGCGACCTGCCATCTTATCACCCACACCGATCTTACGCTTCTTAGCAATATATACTTTTGCCATCTGGATAATACCAGCAGGAAGCTCATCACCAATGGTAATAGCAAACTTCTTACGCTTCAGTTCCGCATCCAGTTCTTTATATTTCTTGATGAAATTCATCACCAAGTCGCGAATCATACCGTTAGCATGCTCATCACTGGTCCAGTTACTCAACTGGATAGAAGTAAAGTCAAGTGAATCAAAATCAGATGCACTGAACTTCGCTCCCTTAGCAATCACTTCCGCCCCCAAGTAGTCTTTCACGCCCTGAGAAACCTTGCCTTCTGTCAAAGTCATCAGTTTCTTAACCAGAATGCGTTTCAAGTCTGCAACCTTAGATTCAAACTCATCATCAATCTTAGGCAACAGTGCCTTGTCTGCCAACTTAGAGCTACGGTTCTTGATCACACGTGAGAACAATTTCTTATCGATAACAACGCCTTTCAGAGAAGGAGATGCCTTCAAAGAAGCGTCCTTCACATCACCGGCCTTATCACCAAAGATCGCACGAAGCAGTTTTTCTTCGGGAGAAGGATCAGATTCACCTTTCGGAGTAATCTTACCGATCATGATATCACCCGGCTCGATACGGGCACCGATTCTTACGATACCGTTTTCGTCCAAGTCCTTAGTTGCCTCTTCACTGACGTTCGGGATATCAGAAGTCAATTCTTCCATACCACGCTTCGTTTCACGAACTTCGAGAGAATATTCTTCTACGTGAACTGAAGTCAACAGGTCTTCACGTACAACGCGCTCGTTCAATACAATAGCATCCTCATAGTTATATCCCTTCCAAGGCATATAAGCCACCAACAGGTTCTTACCCAATGCCAGCTCACCCTTTTCTGTAGAATAACCTTCGGTCAGGATATCACCCTTTTTCACCCGTTGGCCCTTGTCGCAGATCGGACGCAAGTCAATCGTCATGTTCTGGTTAGTCTTACGGAACTTAGGTATTCTATATTCCTTCAAGGCAGGTTCGAAACTTACGAACTCTTCGTCTTCCGTACGGTCATACAAAATACGAATAGTAGTAGCATCCACGTAGTCAACAACACCATCTCCTTCTGCAGTAATCTGCGTACGGGAGTCTCTTACCAACTGACGTTCGATACCTGTACCTACAATCGGCGCTTCACTTCTCAACAAAGGAACTGCCTGGCGCATCATGTTAGATCCCATCAATGCACGGTTAGCATCATCATGTTCCAAGAACGGAATCAATGAAGCGGCAATAGAGGCAATCTGCTGAGGAGATACATCCATCAGGTTAACTTCAGACGGTTCAACAACCGGGAAGTCAGCATCCTGACGAGATTTAACTTTATTACGCACAAATGTACCATCGTCATTCAACGGAGCATTACCCTGTGCAATAATCTTTTCTTCTTCTTCTTCGGCCGTCAGATAAACCAGACCGTTTTCAGAAAGATCCACTTTTCCATTTTCCACCTTACGGTAAGGAGTTTCAATAAATCCAAGATCATTAATCTTAGCGAATACACACAATGAAGAAATCAAACCGATGTTCGGACCTTCAGGAGTCTCAATCGGACAAAGACGACCATAATGTGTGTAGTGAACGTCACGAACCTCAAATCCGGCACGTTCACGGGAAAGACCACCGGGACCTAACGCAGACATACGGCGTTTATGCGTAATTTCAGCCAATGGGTTTGTCTGGTCCATAAACTGAGACAGTGCGTTCGTTCCGAAGAATGAATTGATTACAGAAGAAATAGTCTTCGCGTTAATCAAATCAATCGGAGTAAACACCTCATTATCACGAACGTTCATACGCTCACGAATCGTACGGGACATACGAGCCAAACCAACAGCAAACTGATTGGAAAGCTGTTCGCCTACTGTACGCACACGACGGTTACTCAAGTGATCAATATCATCTACATCTGCCTTTGAGTTAATCAACTCAATCAGATACTTAATGATTTCAATAATATCTTCCTTAGTGAGGACACGCACCTCCATATCAGTCGTCAGATTCAATTTCTTATTGATTCTGTAACGACCTACATCACCAAGGTCATATCGTTTTTCCGAGAAGAACAGGTTGTTGATAACTTCACGTGCACTTGCATCATCAGCCGGATCGGCATTACGCAACTGACGGTAGATATACAACACAGCCTCTTTTTCCGAGTTACTCGGGTCCTTCTGCAATGTATTATATATGATAGAATAATCGGACTGGTTCGGCTCATCCTTATGCAACAGAATGTTCTGAACTCCCGATTCAAGAATTTCATCAATATGCTCTTCTTCCAATACGGTTTCACGGTCGATAATAACTTCGTTACGTTCGATAGAAACCACTTCACCGGTATCTTCATCAACGAAATCTTCAATCCATGTTTTCAAGACACGTGCAGCCAATTTACGGCCCAACACTTTCTTCAGATTTGTCTTGTTAACCTTCACGTCCTCCGCAAGGTTGAAAATCTCAAGGATATCTTTGTCATTCTCGAAGCCAATCGCACGTAACAAAGTAGTTACCGGCAATTTCTTCTTACGGTCGATGTATGCGTACATCACATTATTGATGTCAGTAGCAAACTCGATCCACGAACCCTTAAACGGAATAATACGAGCCGAATAAAGTTTCGTACCATTGGCATGTACACTCTGACCGAAGAACACACCCGGAGAACGGTGAAGCTGCGATACAACTACTCGTTCGGCGCCGTTGATAACGAAAGTAGCCTTATCAGTCATATAAGGAATAGGGCCGAGGAATACGTCCTGAATCACTGTATCAAAATCCTCGTGATCGGGATCGGTACAGTAAAGCTTAAGTTTCGCTTTCAAAGGAACACTATAAGTGAGCCCACGCTCTATACAATCATCGATGGTATAACGCGGCGGATCAATATAATAATCCAGAAACTCAAGAACAAAATTGTTTCTAGTATCGGCAATAGGGAAGTTTTCAGCAAATACTTTATACAATCCCTCATTCTTACGTTTTTCGGGCGGGGTATCTAATTGTAGAAAGTCTTGGAATGACTTCAATTGTACTTCCAGGAAATCCGGATATTCGAGCGGATTCTTAGTCGAAGCAAAATTAACTCTTTGATTTACAGTATTTGAAGACATCTATTAATGAATTTGGAGAACTTAATTTGAAATATATACACAAAAAGGTTAAGAATCCTCTTGCGAAGGATTCCTAACCGAATTACCTGATTACCAGGCCAATGTTATTTAAGTTCAACTTCAGCTCCAGCTTCTTCCAATGTTTTCTTCAATGATTCTGCTTCGTCTTTAGCCAAACCTTCTTTAACTGTGCTAGGAGCACCGTCTACCAAGTCTTTAGCTTCTTTCAAACCAAGACCACAAGCTTCCTTAACGGCCTTAACTACTTGAAGTTTAGCTGCACCAGCGCTCTTCAATACTACGTCGAAAGAAGTTTTTTCTTCTGCGGCAGCAGCACCAGCTGCAGGACCAGCAGCAACAGCTACAGCTGCAGCAGCAGGTTCAATACCGTATTCTTCTTTAAGGATAGTTGCAAGTTCATTAACTTCTTTTACTGTCAAGTTAACTAATTGTTCTGCAAAAGCTTTCAAATCTGCCATTTTTTGTATGATTTTAATTGTTTAAATACTTTGTTGTTTTTGAAAATTATTCGGGTCTCTCACCAAGAGTCTTGAGAACTCCGTGAAGGGTGTTACCACCTGATTGAAGAGCAGAAATAACATTCTTGGCCGGAGATTGCAACAATGCAACGATATCGGCGATAACTTCATTCTTACTCTTGATTGCAACGAGAGCATCCAATTGATCTGCACCAATGTAGAAGCTTTCTTCTGCATATGCAGCTTTCAGTCCGGGAATACCGTCTTTCGCTTTATCCTTGATAAGTTTTGCAGGAACGTTTGCAGTGTTGCAAAACATAACAGCAGTAGTACCCTTCAAAGAATCGTAAAGAGGTGAAAAGTCTTCTTCCAGGCTTTCAAGTGCTTTGTGAAGCAAGGTGTTTTTAACCACCATCAATTTGATGCCTGATTTAAAACAATCTCTTCTCAGTGCGCTTGTAGCAGTAGCGTCCATCGCTGTAACGTCTACCAAATAGAAGTGACCATATTCCTTTACTGTAGCAGCAATTTGCTCTATAATCGTACTTTTATCTTCCTTTCTCATTATTTCTCTGTTTTATTAGATTTCATCCACTGATTTCGGGTCGATTTTGATACCCGCACTCATTGTACTAGAAAGATAAATACTCTTAATATATGTACCCTTTGCTGCGGTCGGTTTCAGCTTGTTCAGTGTAGAGATGAACTCCTTCGCATTGTCGCGAATCTGATCAGGACTGAATGATACCTTACCGATAGAAGTATGAACGATACCGCTCTTATCAACTTTAAAGTCAATCTTACCTTGTTTTACTTCTTTTACAGCTTTAGCAACATCCATAGTTACAGTACCACTCTTCGGGTTCGGCATCAATCCACGAGGACCAAGTACACGACCGAGTGCACCAATTTTACCCATGATAGATGGCATAGTGATAATCACATCAATATCAGTCCATCCACCTTTGATCTTTTCAATATATTCGTCAAGACCAACATAGTCAGCACCAGCTTCTTTTGCAGCAGCTTCAGCATCTGGTGTACAAAGTACCAACACACGTACTTGTTTACCAGTACCATGAGGAAGTGAAACAACACCTCTCACCATCTGGTTAGCTTTACGTGGATCGACACCTAAACGTACATCAATATCCAATGAAGCATCAAATTTGGAAAAAGTGATTTCCTTTACCAAAGATGCAGCCTCTTTCAGTGAGTATGCTTTCCCTGCTTCAATCTTTTCTGCAGCTAACTTTTGATTTTTTGTCAGTTTACCCATTACAATTGAAGTTTATTAGTTATTAACCGGGAACTCCCCTTTTACAGCGATACCCATACTTCTAGCTGTACCTGCAACCATTCTCATGGCAGCTTCCACAGTAAAACAGTTCAAGTCAACCATTTTGTCCTGAGCAATCGTACGAACCTGTTCCCAAGTAAGCTCGGCAACTTTCTTACGGTTAGGCTCAGCAGAACCACTCTTTACCTTAGCCATTTCAAGCAACTGAATGGCAACGGGAGGAGTCTTGATTACAAAATCGAAAGACTTATCTGCGTAGTAAGTAATGATAACAGGTAAAATCTTACCTGCCTTGTCTTGGGTTCTGGCATTGAATTGCTTGCAAAATTCCATGATATTGATACCCTTAGAACCCAAAGCAGGTCCAACGGGAGGTGATGGATTTGCAGCGCCTCCTTTAATCTGTAATTTGATTAGTCCAGCAACTTCTTTAGCCATTTTTTTTTTGATTTATATATAAACATTAAACGAAGAACAACAACAGCGTAACAATTCCGCGTTATTCCTTTTCCACTTGCATAAAGCCCAATTCAAGCGGTGTTTTGCGCCCGAATATCTTTACCATGACCTTTAGTTTCTTTTTTTCGCTATTCACCTCTTCAATGATACCACTGAATCCGCTGAAAGGACCAAAAGTAACTTTAACAGTTTCACCAACCACGTACGGAATATTGAGTTCTTCACCCGTTTCCTGCAATTCGTCCACTGTACCAAGTATACGATTCACTTCTGATTGTCTGAGAGGCACCGGTTTCTCGGAGCCGCCTAAAAAGCCTATCACATTCGGAGTATTGCGCAAGTGATGAGAAACCTCACCAACCAAAGCAGCCTCCACCAAAACGTAACCAGGAAGATAACTTCTTTCCTTCACAATTTTTTTACCATTGCGAACCTGGTAAACTTTTTCAGTAGGAATCAATACCTGAGATACATATTCACCAAGGTCGCTGTTTTTAATGTCAGCTTCAAGGTATTCCTTAACCTTAGCTTCTTTTCCGCTAATAGCACGCAGGTATCCTTGGTTTCGTGCTCATCCGAGAAGCGGTGGCACAGGATGATGGCGTAGTCAATGGCCAGTGCCAGCTGCAGAATAACGGTAACGGAGTTGGAGATAAAGGAAATGGTGCCACACAGGAAGTTGGTGCCCATATTCAGCAAAGCCGCCGCGCCAAAGGTCATAATCAGAACCGGAACCTCGGCATACGAACGGGACGTAAGGGTAAGCACCAGCACGATGACGATGGCCGCCAGTACCAGAATGACGCTCATCTCGCTTTGCAGGTCTGCGGAGGTATCAACGCCGACTTCGGTATCAATATAGGTATCGTACCCGGCCAGCATATCCCGGATGGTATGCAGCGCATGGATGCTGATATCGTCCGTTGTGGTACCGTCAAACGTTACGCTGAACAGCGCCGAAGCGGATTTGTAGTGGTCCGTGGTATCATCAAAATCCACGCTGGTAACGCCATCAATGCTTTCCAGGTCACTGCAGATATTCTCGGCGGTTTCATATGTAACATTGGAAACCATCACGCGGGCTGTGCCGTATGTAACAAAGTTATCATTCATCACGGTCAGGCCCTGGCGGGTTTCGGTATCCTCCGGCAGGTAGGTAGTAATATCATTTTCCACCTTGACCCAGCCGGTTGCTACAATACTGAAAATTAACGCAAATGCATAAAGTAGAAAGAACAGGTTGCGCTTATCCACAATAAAGGTAGCGATTTTTTCCATACCGCTGCCTTTTGGCTTTTGCTCCTCCATATACACACTCCTTACCTGATTAACCACAGT
>ENA-USUJ01000202-USUJ01000202.1-human-gut-metagenome-genome-assembly--contig:-NODE-202-length-49428-cov-7.813742_pt1 | contig 49428 bp, 41 predicted proteins | sample MGYA00250061_ERZ773398 | MGnify/ENA primary metagenome ERZ773398 (study PRJEB29103, sample SAMN06111992) | human gut metagenome | biome: human gut; feature: ankylosing spondylitis patient; material... | reverse complement strand
CCTAATGCCTTTGTAAGCTTATCAAATACCTCTATTACCGGATCCATTGCTTCTTCTTCAATCAGTATCATTAGCATTACAGAATTACTATTAAACATGATTGTAAGAAGTACCTGTTCCTTTGTTCTAAGTCCTCTAACGGTGTCCATTTCAACCACAGGTGCATCCGGATGTTCCTCCATATACTTTTGAAAGTCTTCATAAGTTCTTCCCTGTCTGTAATTGAACTTGTTACACTTTATTTAATAGAACTTGTTATACTTACATGCTTTCTTATTCTTTTCACTGCATGAATCGCATACAAATGGTGCCCTTTCTGTTTTTTTACAAGTATGTGTAATGCACCTGTCACAATACCCTGTACAATCATGCTCCATACAAGTCCAACATCTCTTGCTGCAGTACTCATCTCCGCAAAGACCTGTCTTTCTACAACTTGGCGGATAAATACAATCCGTTCCATAAGAATACGGTGTCTTGACCATTATTCTGTTCTGCTTCACTTCTCTGGTAACACTTGATGTGCTTCTACCAATTTCTTTAGCCATCTGACTAAAAGATTTCTTGGCATAAATGCCAGCTTCAATTCTCACTCTTTCTTTAAAAGTTATTCGATTGTAATTACTCATTTGACTCCTAACCGCAGATAGTAATCACATCGAATCATATCACATAAAATACCTCCTTCTGCAAAAGTTATTGCAACAGATTTCTCTATTTCATAACTTTTTTGTTGCGTTAAGTTTTTCAATTAAAGGATATATCAATATTCCTTTTTTATTTTTACCACATATTAAGTCCAATAAATAGTGCTTTATGAATTTTAACAAAAAAATATCTGAAATTTTCACCCAGCCACTCACTGGCATGAAAATTCCAGATATTATAATACTGCCTATTTTCTCTCTATCAGCCTTGCATACTCCTTTTCATCAATATGATACCTCTTCCTCAGAATGCTATACGATATCAATAAGGCAATTACCGGTATCAGCACCATTCCCAGTCTGAATACCAGTGCCTGCGTGGTTGTAATTTCTCCGATGTATTGATTTGCTTCCGATAAAGCACCTTCGCTTGTAAGCGTCCCCTTATTGACTTCAATCTCCAGTGCACTGATTGCCTGACTCTTTGCATATATGCCGCTTATGAGCAGCACAAGTGTTGACAGTCCCTGATTGATACCGCCTGCAAGCTTCACACTGAACGAACGCACTGCAGATATCACAGAATCATGTCGCTCATGAAATCTGGCTTCATCATATTCAATCGTGTTATTGATCATGACAACTATCGCCAGATTCATCAATCCCTGAAAGAAGAATATAATAAATCCTATCGTATTCAGAAGAATTACATTTTTCGGCAGTACATATCCAAAGCCCATAAAACATGCATATCCCGCTAACAGAACAATAAAACAGACCGTCAGAATTTTTTCTCTGGAAAAATGTTTTGCCAGCCATGCATAACTTGCCTGTGAGATCAGCATGCCCAGTCCGTACATAACCGTGAAATAAAATACCAAATTGCCGCTTTCCGAATAGCCATATTCTATGTAAAAGAAATTCACACCAAAAATGATAAGAATATTACAGGTTATGTTGAAAAATATAGACGCAATTCCCGCTGCAACAAGCTGATCATTCCTGGCAAAGATCCGATACATATCTTTTAATGACAATTTTTCCGTTTGTTCTTTTCTATTCCGCTCCTGAATCCCGAATGCTGTCAGCATTTGGAATCCGACAAGTGCCAGTGCTACAATGAGTGCCACCACTCTGTAAGCATTTACGGCGTTCCCCGCTATGACAACCGGTACAACACCGGCAACAGAAAATTGCCCTATGCATACAAAGATACTCATGATCGTTACAAGCGAATCTCTGGTGCCCGGATCCGAGCTTAATGATGGCAGCACGCCCCAATAGGCAATATCATTCATCGTGTATGTCATGCCCCACAGCAGATAAAAGAGACTGTAAAATGCAACAAATCCCCAGCCGCTTGGACGGATCGTAAACAGACACACGATCACTATCGCATTGCTCAAATCGGCAAGCCGCAAGACGTGTATGACAGCCCTGCAAACTTGTTTGTCGCAAAATTCCTCGGAACTCCGCCTATAAACGTGTTCAAGGGCGAAGTGAAGGGTGGCAAAGTTTATATCGGCAAAGACGCAGTGCTTGACGCTCCTACGGTTGAAGATCAGGACGTGTACGTCGGCATCCGTCCGGAAGGTTTCATCCTTAACGAAAAAGGCGCGCTCGGATGCAAGCTCAGAAGCGTTGAAGTTATGGGACGCGACGTGAGCATCGTCTCCGAAAACGAAAATGCGGTCAGCCCGATCATTCGTTCAATCATCGACGCTACAAGCGTTGTCGACACAAACAAGGACGAAGTGCGTTTTGACATCAAACCCAACAAGATTTTCATCTTCTCTCGCGGAAGAATCGATTGGGATGTTCAAGACACGGCAACGGTGAAGTATCAATGGAACAAGATTCGCCGCGCATTGTCCGTTGACGAAGACGGACATGACTTTGACTTTGGCGTGCTTTCCACAAGAGAAGACGCAATCAAAGTTGCCACTGCTCAAGAAAGAAAGGAAAAACAACCCAAGTTTGTCAAGAATTTTGTCAAGAGCGCGCAAAAGAAATTTGAAAAACTTATCGATTTGTGCACACCCAAGGCAAAACCCGTCGAGCTCAATCTCGATACTCCCTACGTTTGCGTGGTGGATCATCAAGACGGCGCACCCGTGTATTTTGCGGGCGTTGAAGGCGGCAAACTTGTCACCACGCTCGATATAGCAGAGGCATTGGACGTGTTTGCAGAGCAATTTGACGACGGATTCGGCGTGTACTATCTTGTCGGAGACGAAAAAGTCTATCCGTCTTTCGTTGTTCACAACTCCGAAAACGACGAGAAGAGAATTTTCCTTTGCCAAGAAGACGAAGAAAAGTGTTTTGCATATATGAATGAAGTCGTTGCGGATGCAAAAATGACCGCAGACGTAGCAGACGTTGAAGAAGTCGTCGAAGAAGTTGTTGAAGACGTCGTCGAAAACGGCGGAGAAGTGATTGTCGAAGGAAAAGTCGAAGTCAAAAAAGACGAAAACACCGACAGCGAGGTAAAATAATATGGTAGACTCCAAACATCAATGGAAAGCGTGGCTTTATCTGTCGCCGGCGTTGATATTGCTTGCCGTATTTACGGTGTGGCCTATCATCAACACTTTGATTATGGCGTTTTCGGACGGCTACGGCATGTTGTCTGCTATTGCGGGCGTAAAATTTGAGTTCGGTGTTCAGAACTTCAAAGACGTCGTCGCATGGAACGGTTTCACAAGCGCACTTAAAAACACCATATTGCTTTGCGTGTTGACAGTGCCTATTTCCACGATACTTGCTCTTTTGATTGCGGTTACGCTCAACTCGATCAAACCGCTCAGAAGATTGCTCCAAACCATCTATTTCTTGCCGTACGTGACCAACTCGATTGCAATAGGCATGGTTTTTGCGGCAATGTTCAACATCACGGGCAGCTTTATCGGCACGGAAGGCGAAATCGTATACACCGCGGGCATCATGAACAACATTATAGAAGCATTTGGCGGCACTCGTATCAACTGGATCAACGCAGGTTCGTCTTATTGGGCGAACATGACGGTCATGGTTGTGTACATAGTGTGGAATGCGCTCCCGTTCAAGATACTTGTTTTGCTGGGCGGTTTGCAAAGCATAAACAATCAGTATTACGATGCGGCGAAGGTTGACGGCACGTCAAAGGGCAGGGTGTTGAGAAAAATCACCGTTCCGCTCCTTTCGCCGATGATCGCATACGTTGTCATCACTGGCTTTATCGGCGGATTTAAGGAATATTCCAGCGTCGTCGGTATTTTCGGCGAAAAAATGGGACCTGTCGGCGATGCGGGCAGATTGAACACCATGGTCGGTTATATATACGACAACGTTGCGGGACAGATGCCGAACAACCAGGGCAAGGCGGCAGCCGCAGCTCTGATATTGTTTGCAATCATCCTTGCCGTTACACTTATCAACTTGCAAGTCAGCAAGAAGAAAGTGCACTATTGATGGAGGTGTATCATGGCTGAAAGAGTTATGCAAGAACAAAGCGTAAAAAACACCTACATTAGGCAAACGACATTCAAGGTGATCGGATACATCGTCAAGTATGCATTCCTTATTCTTGTGGCGGTGGCGGTGTTGTTCCCGTTCTATTGGATGATCATCTCCTCGCTCAAATCGCTTGAAGAATATCGTCAAAGCGTGCCGACGTTTTGGCCGCAACACGTGCTGTGGGGCAACTACGCAGAAGCGTTCACGCAAGCAAATTTGTGGAGATTGTTCGGAAACACAGTGTTTGTCGGCATCGTGTCCACGATACTGTCGCTTGTGATAACGATACTCGCGGCATTTGCGTTTGCAAGGCTTGAATTCAAGGGCAAAAACATTCTTTTTGCGGGTTTGCTTGCAACGATGATGATCCCGGGCGAGTTGTTTACAATCACCAACTATATCACCGTTTCAAAGATGGAATTGACCAACACCTACACGGTTTTGATCGTACCCTTCCTTGTGAGCGTGTTCTACATCTATCTGTTGAGACAATCGTTTATGCAGATACCCAACGAGTTGTACTATGCGGCGAAAGTGGATGGCACGAGCGACTTCAAATACTTGCTCAAAGTCATGATTCCGCTTGCGCTTCCCACAATCATCACGATCACGATTTTGAAGATGATGGGCGCATGGAACTCGTACATGTGGCCGCGCCTTGTCGCAAACGACGACGCGCACGCGCTTGTCACATACGGCTTGAGAAACGCATTCCAAGACGTGTCGGGCGATGTGAACTATCCCGTGCAGATGGCGGCTGTTGCCGTGGTCTCGCTGCCGTTGTTCCTGGTGTTTGTTTTCTTTAGAAAATACATCATGAAAGGCGTGTCGAGAAGCGGTATTAAGGGCTAAGAACAATTGCGGAAGCGCGCAAAAACGCGCTTCCCGAAAACAAGAAATCAAGCCGTGTGGCACTGCCATACGTTGATTATAACAACAATTTATTTATAAAGGAGAATCGTTATGAAGAAAAAAGGTATAGCCATTATACTTTTGGTCGTAATCGTGATTGCATCGCTCAGCGTGTTTGCTGCGTGTGATAAGAAAGACGACGGAAAACTTCACATCACTTTTTATCACACCATGGGATCAAACCTTTCGGAAGTGCTCAACGAGTATATCGCAAAGTTTGAAGCATTGTATCCCGAATACAAGGTCGACGCAAAGCAAGTCGGATCTTATGATGACGTCAGAAACCAAGTTTCTTCCGAAATCATGACCGGAAAACAACCAAACCTTGCATATTGCTATCCCGACCACGTCGCGCTTTACAACATTGCAGGTGCAGTGCAAACTCTCGACGATTATATCAACAGCACCGAGACCGTGACAAGAGCTGACGGCACAACCGAAACGCTTGGATTGACGGCAGAACAAAAGGAAGACTTCATCGAAGGTTACTACAACGAAGGTAAGCAATTCGGCGACGAATTGATGTATTCCATGCCTTTCTCCAAATCTACCGAAGTGCTTTACTACAACAAGACGTTCTTTGAGAAGAACAACTTGAAAGTGCCCACCACTTGGGACGAAATGGAAGAAGTTTGCGCAAAAGTGAAAGAACTCGACAGCAAGATGATTCCGCTCGGTTATGACTCCGAATCCAACTGGTTCATCACCATGTGCGAACAACTCGGCTCACCGTACACTGCGGCGAATTCCGAAACAAAAGAAGGTCACTTCCTTTTCAACAATGACACAAACAAAGAATTCATGCTTAGATTCGTGAAATGGTTCCAAAAAGGATACGTGACCACACAAGAACTCAACGGCGGTTACACCTCCGACTTGTTCAAGAATCAAAAAGCTGTGATGTGCATCGGTTCTTCCGCAGGCGCAAAACACCAAATTCCTGAAAAAGTCAACGACAAATATCCGTTTGAAGCAGGCATCACCAGCATCCCGCAAATTAACGCGGCAAACCCGAAGGTTATCTCCCAAGGTCCGTCCGTGTGCATTTTCAAAAAGAGAAACACTGAAGAAGTGAAGGCATCCTGGCTCTTCCTCAAGTATTTGACCACCAACGCAAGTTTCCAAGCTGACTTCTCCATTGCATCGGGCTACGTTCCGGTCATCAAGTCCGCAGCAGAAGACCCGGTGTACCAAGAACAAATGGCAGCAGCCAACGGCCACGAAGGACTTCCTCAACTTTCCGCAAAGGTCTGCATAGAGCAAGAACACGCATACTATGCATCTCCTGCATTCTACGGTTCTTCCAAGGCTCGTGACGAAGTTGGTTCTCTCATCCAAAAGTGCTTCACCGACTGCTCAAAGCTCAAAGATGAAGCTCAAATCAAAGCAGCTATCAACGCCGCATTCGGTCTTGCAATCTCCAACTGCGTACAAAGCCTGTAAAAAAAACGCAAACAAGGCGTATGAATTGTCATGCGCCTTGCACGCGTTGTAACGCTTTTTAGTCGCAAAAACGGCATCAACGTGATGTCGGACATTGTCGCAAGGCACGCCTTGCGCGAAAATCTTATCGAAATGAAAAGAAACGTACTTATAGTCTCAATAGTGTTTGTGTTGTGCGTTTTGTTGACGTGTTTTGTTGCTTGCGGCGACAAAGACGGCGGCAAGATGGTGGACTATGTCTCTCAACTCAAACTGGACATGAACAGCACGTCGCTCAAAAAAGTCGTGACTATCAAAAACTATGTTGACGGCGACACGACTCACTTTTGGGCGGACGTAGACTCCACCGGTGTCGTGAAGGCAAGATATCTTGCAATCAACACCCCCGAGTCGACGGGCAGAATCGAAGAATACGGCAAGCAAGCGTCCAAGTTCACTAAAGAGAAATTGAAAAACGCAACTTCCATACTCATCGAGTCTGACGACGACAAGTGGAACACCGACGCAAACGGCAGATATCTTGTTTGGGTGTGGTACAAGACGAGCGACGACGCAGAGTGGCGCAATCTCAACATCGAGATTTTGCAAAACGGTCTTGCGATTGCATCCAACACGGCAGAGAACAGATACGGCACAACCGCTATGGCTGCGCTCAACCAAGCTCAACAGTTCAAGCTGAAGGTTTTCTCCGGAGAGAAAGACCCCGAGATGTACTATGGCGAAGCACAAGAGCTCACTCTCAAAGAGTTGAGATGCAACATCGAGTCGTACAGCAACGTCAAAGTCGCCTTTGAAGGCAACATAGTGCTTGACAGCGGCGGCTCCGTGTACATCGAAGAATACGATGAAGAGACGGGCATCTATTTTGGCATCTCCGTATACTACGGCACGGCAAATCTCAGCGCAACGGGCATGAAGATACTCACCAAAGGCAATCGCGTGCGCATTGTCGGATCTGTGCAATACTATGAAACGGGTGATTTGTGGCAAATCTCCGGCTTGCAATACAAGCCCAGAGATCCCAAAAATCCCGACAACATCCAAAAGATCGAAGACGAGGGCGGACACGAGCCTGCATATCCGCTTGTGGATGCGGCAACCTTCCTTGGCAAGATCACCATTCAAGGCGACGATGAGGCAATCGAGATGGATTATGCCAACGCAACGCTCAACACGTCCATTGCGATGAACGAGTTGACGGTGAAGAGCATCTACACCACGACTGCCGAGAGCAGTTCGTCTGTGGGCGCAATGACTTTCACTTGTCAGACGAAAGACGGCAAGACCGTTTATGTGCGCACAACCGTTCTCAAGGACGAAGACGGCAACACGATCACCAAAGACGCTTACCTTGGCAAAACCATCAACGTGAAGGGCTTTGTCGACAAGTTTGATGGTGATTATCAGATCAAGGTGTTCTCACCCCAAAACATTACCATCGTTGCATAACGATGTCGATGTATAAAAACAAAAATCTTTATTAAGGAGAATAGCAATGAAAAAACTATTAGCAGTTGCACTTGTATTGGTGCTGTGTTTATCAGTGGTTCTCGTAGCTTGCGACAAGCCGGGTGGCGGTGGAACGACCGATTCCAACAACCCTGTTGCAAAACTCGATGCGGCAGCTGACGCAGTCTACAAGTTTAACAAGGATAGTATCCCTGCAGAGACAACAAGCAGTTTTGATCTGTCAAAGGCTGTCCCGCTTGAAGGAATCTACTCATTCCCGGTTGAATGGACTGTCAACACCGACAAGATCCAAATTGTCGACAAAGGAAACGGAACTCAAGTCACTGTAAAAATCCCTGAAAGATCACCTGAAGAGATTGTCTACACGTTGACTGCAACCGTCAAAGCAGACGATGGCTCTACAAAGTCTGTCACGTTTGAGCGCAAAGTACCGCAATTTGTCGTGGCAACTTATGACGAATACATCGCGGCTTGCAAGGCAGGCGACAAGAACAAAACTTACAATATCGTAGGTTATGTGGTTGCTGTCAATGCAGCTCCGCTTTCAAGCTCAAAGGGCAGCATGTGGGTTATGGACAAAGATGGTCACGGCTATTATGCATACGCTCCGGCTCTTGACGCATCGATCACCGCAACTAGAGAAAGCATCAATGCAGAATTCCCGATCGGCACCGAAGTTGTCGTCACCGGCTCGCTCACTCTTTACAGCGGCGCATACGAATTCAACAAAGGCTGCACAGTGACCAAGACCGGTCGCACCGCAGCACAAGACAACGTCACGCTTAATTATGTCGATCGCACAGAAGCATTTGCAGCGGCTAAGACAAACAAAGACGAATCACTTGTTCCGTATCAAGCAACATTGATCGAGCTCAAGGGTGTCACGCTTGGCGCAAAGAGCGGCAAGAACTACTATTTCACTCTCGGCGATGTCACTGATTTTGTTTGCTACAACGACATCTATCTTATGGATGACGAGACATCTGCAGCATTTGCAGAGAAGTGGATTGAAGGCGCAAAAGCCAACATCAAGGGTGTTGTCAACACATTCAGCGGTGTATATCAAGTGTATCCGCAAGGACTTGACGCTCTTGAAATTCTTTCCCAAACCGATGCAGAAAAAGTTGCAGGCGTGAAAGGTGCTTTGAAACTTGAAGCATCTTACGAAGAAAACTTTACGCTTCCCACCAGCAAATTGGTTGAACTCACATGGACAGTCTCCGGCACCGGTGCAGTCATTGGCGAAAACAACCTTGTCACTGTCACTCGTACCGATGCGGATCAACAAGTTGTCTTCACGGCAACCATCAAATCCGGCGAAGTGACGGACACCGTGACTTTCAATGTTACAATCCCCGCAATCGTTGTTGAAGATCCCAACACGGTTGTTCTCACAACAAAATCTTTGAAATTGGAACAAAACAAGTTCCAAAACAGCCCGGCTGATGGTGTGACCGTTAACGGTGTCACTTTTGCCTTTAAAGAAATCGGTTATTATACTGATGGTATCCAAATGCGTCAAAAAGATGGTGTTTACTCATCTTTGTGGAACACCACAGCATTTGAAAGAGCTATTGCAAGCATAACTTTCAAACTCTCATCAACCAAGTCCGTATATGACAATGCCAATGCTTTTGCAATCAAATTTGGCAATGCCGCAGACAATCTCACAGAGACCATCAGTTTCTCGACTGTGAAAGATCAATTGGAATACACAATCACTCCCGAAGGAAAAGATTGGACATTTATGTCTTTCACAAAAACAATCGAAAAGTACACTTTCTATTTTGAAAGTATAACAATCAATTATGCACTTTCTGATGCGGACGCAGTTGTCGCAGACAAAGATGCATTGAAACTTGAAGAAAGTTATCATTCAGCCTTTGATCTTCCGCTCAAGGGTGCAAACGGTACAACTATCGCATGGGCTACCAAAACCGAAACGACAGTTGTCGCAATCGATGCTGCAGGTCATGTGACCATCAACCCCGTTGATCCGTCAACTCCAATCACTCTTGTTGCAACCATCAGCAAGGGCGAAGCAAAAGCAACCAGAGAGTTCCCGATCACCATTTTGAAAGAAACTCCGAAATACGTGATTTCTTGGACGGCAGGCGAGCATGGCACAATCACATCTGCAAAAGTCGGTGAAGCCGATGCAACTAGCGGTGCAGAATTTGAAGACGGCACAGTCATCACTTTCGTTCTTGCTCCCGAAGCAGGTTATATTGCAAAATATGCAATTGGCGAAGGCGCAGCTGTTGCAGTCAAAGACAACACCTTCACAGTCACCGCTGATGAAGCAAAAACCATCGCTATCACTTTTGTTGAGCAATATGCAACAAAAACTATTGCTGAATACAAGGCACTCACCAAAGAAACTGCAGGAACCGAAGGCTACAAATTGACCGGTGTTGTGACTTCCATCGATAAGAAAGCAGCTTACATCCAAGATGCAACCGGTGCAGCAGTGTATGTGTTCTTCGGCTATACTGCTCCCTACAGCAACACTCTCAAAACTTTGCAAATCGGAAAAGAATATACCATTTGCGGTTATTATGATAACTACAATGGCCTTGTTCAACTCAAAACCCCTGTTTTGAGTGGCGAAGCAAAAGATCCGGAAACCGCAATCGTTGCAAAAGACCTTGATGAAGCAGCATACAAAGCTCTTACGATTGACAACAGTGCAGAGCTTGTCAATCTCAAAGGACTTAAGGTCACCGGCGGTAAGTTCATGCTTGGTGAAACTGCAATTGCATATTACACCGGCAATGTTGCGGACGCAAATAAATCCGATTTGGAGGCAATGGTTGCATTGCTCAAAGACGGCGTCAATTTTGACCTTGTAAATGTCAACGTTTGCGTGAATAAGAATGCAGTTCAAATTGAAATTGTCAGAGCGTCTTCCATTGTTATCGATTGGGCACCTGTTGCAGAAATTGACGTTGCCGAAATCGGCATCAATGATATTGCGCAAATCACTGTCACCGCAAGCCCTGCAGTGACCACCGACATCAAGGCAACTTTTGTCTCCGATCATCCCGAAATCGCAAAAGTTGACGAAAACGGCAAAGTCACCGGTGTTGCGGCAGGCGATGCAATCATCACTGTCACCGCAAACGGCAAAACCACAACCGTTGCTGTGAAAGTTGTTGCGACTGTTGAGAAATTCGCAGTCAACTTCACAAAGACCGGCACAAATGGCAACATCACCACCGTCACTGTTGACGGCACAGAAATCAACCCCGGCGACGAAGTCGTAAAGGGCAAGACCATTGTTGTCACCGTTGCTCCGGCAGATGGATTCAGACTTGCATCCGTCACCATCGGTGAAGGCACAGCAGACACTTCCGTTGCAGGCAAGACTTCCTTTGAACTCACCATCACGGCAGACACCACTTTCGCAGTCGCATTTGCAGAAATCCCTGCGAATACAACTGTAACTGCAAAGTATACAGGCACGACCACTGGTAACATGACGGGCAACAATGATGCCGCAAAACTTGGTCTTGATGCCACTATATTTACAGTAAAATCGGAAAAACTCAATGGATATAATAACTTTGCTGGTTTGAATAAAGATGGTTCGATTCGCTTGTATCAAAGTGGTTCAAATTCTGGTTGTAATTTGACAATCAGTGTGGCGGATGGTTATGAAATTGTTAGCATTAAAGTTACTACTGGAACTGGTAAAAATAATGGTGTTCTTGGAGTTACGGATGGTACAGCAGCAATAACAGCTACAGATGATGTTTATGCTATTAATGGAAAAACTGTTGTTTTTTCAAACACTAATACCGCAAACTCTCAGGTTTGGATTAAATCTATTGAAATTACCTATAAAGCAGTTGCATAATCTTAAATTATTAGATTATCTAATCTAGATAATACAAAGCCCCGCAGAAATGCGGGGCTTTGGTTTTGTAAAAGTGTATTTTCAATTTGAATTTGCGTTTTTATGTCCTTCAGAGCGTAGGCGAAGAATCTCGTGGAAACGAAACTTCACTATATAAACATCATTTTACATCATTCCGTTCCCACGAGATTGCCACGCCGAACAAGTCGGCTACTCGCAACTGCTATGCTTAAGCATAGAAACCTACAGTTTTGCCTTTTTCAAAGGCGTTGCTACGTGAATACATACGCTCGCAACCCTTGCAAGCAAGTTGCTCCGCTTTGCATTGACGCAATGACAGTATAAAATCAAGCAAAAAAAAGACACCATGCTAATGCGTGGTGTCTATAAAATTGCGATGATTGTCAATCACAGCCACTTGTTGTTGTTGGCTTTGAAGTCATGCACCATTTGGTCGGCATCGGAGAGCATTTGTTTCATCTCTTTCTTGCTGTGGACGGTTGCTCCGCAAGCGCGGTCGTGTCCGCCACCGTTGTATTTTTCGGCAAGCGCATTGATGGTCATAAATCTCGAGCGCAGGCGCACGCGGATGCTGCCGTCCGTGTTCTCGATGAAGGCAAGCCAAGCTATGCTGCCTTTGATGCCGTCAAGATAGCTCACAACGTTGCTTGCTTGCTCGTTGGTGAGTGAAAATTTCTTTTGCATCTTCTTGTCCACGTAGATATACGCAACTCCGTTTTGCGTGACGCGCATCTTTTTGTAGACGTAGGATTCAAATTTGAGCACTTCAAACTCGTCGAGATTGAGATTTGCATACACCCATTCGGTGTCGATGCCTTGATCGAGCATAAGCCCCGCAAGGCGCATGGTTTCGCCGTTGACGCTGCTGTATTTGAATCTGCCCGTGTCCGTCACCATGCCGGTGAAGATGTAGGTTGCAGCAAGCGAGTCTATCACAAGCTCGCTCTTGAACGTGTTGTAGAAGTCGGCAATCATTTCGCAAAGGGACGAGCGTTCTTCTTCCACCCATTTGACGTCGCCGTACTCGGTGCGATCGCTCTCGATGTGGTGGTCGATCTTGACGATCTCTTTGCCGAGCGAAAATTTCTTGTTGGAGATACGGTCGGTGGTGGCGGTGTCGCACACGATGACAAGTGCGTCCTTGTATTCTTCGTCGCTTACGGGCTTGTCTTCGCCGCCCAAAAACGCGAGATAGTCCGAACTGTCTTCGTTGATGAGAAGCACTTTCTTTTGCGGATAGGTGAGCGCAAGGATACGTTGCAAGCCTTTCGTCGAGCCGATTGCGTCTCCGTCGGGGCGGAAGTGACGCGTGATTATGATTTTGTCATACGCTTTGATTTTGTCAAGAATAGCCTTTTTCGCTTGATAATTGTCCGTCATATAGTTTCTCCTTTTTCCGCCAGTTCGTCGAGTTCGTCAAGAACAGCCATTGCTTCTTGCTTGTCTTTGAGCGTCGCTCCGCTTGCTTTGAGATGTCCGCCACCGCCGTGCGCCACTGCGATTTGGTTGATGTTGCGGTTTTTGGAGCGTATCTCGCACAGCACGCCTTGTTCGCACTCGGTGAAGTTCACCCACGTGTTCACGCCCTTGATCTCGCCCATGCAATTCACCATACCACGAGATACGGCAGGGGCTTCCATGCCCGTTTCGGCAACGCGCGCAAGGTCGGAATAGATATACGCGACGTTGTGCTCGGTGAAGCGGATTGCAGTGACAAATTCCGCACGCAATTTCACGTTTTTGAATTCGTCCTGATACAGCTCGTTGTATATGCTCGTTGCGCTGAACCCTTTGGACAACAGAAAACTCGCCAAATCGAACGTGCGCGGCGTTGTGCTGTCATAGCGGAATCTTCCGCTGTCCGTCACAAGCCCCGTAAATAAGGCTTTGGCGGCGTCAACCGGCACGTCAAGCCCCCATTCGCGCGCAAGATAGGTCACAAGACCGCAACAACTCTCAAAACTCGTGTCGTCTATGTCGATTTCCGCAATGTCTTCCACAAATATGTGGTGGTCTATGCGGATGCGAAGATCGGCAAGGGTATAGCGATCGTCGCTGATGAGCGATTTTGCCGAAGTGTCCAGCACGATTGCAAGTGCGCCGTCGTATACGTCGTCGCTTATCTCGTTCATTTGGCTTCCGTCCATAAAGGAAAATCGCCTTGCGTCGTCTCCGACTGCGTAGACGCGTTTGTCGGGGAAGTTGTGCTCGATGAGTTTTTTCAAGCCGATTTGACTGCCCATTGCGTCTCCGTCGGGGTTGGTGTGGCGGTGTATGACGATAACGTCGTATTTTTTGATTGCGTCAAACGCTTTGCTTATCATATCGTTTCACCTATAAGTTTACTCAATTTATTTAATAGTAAATGATACCACAGAATGCGCTTTTAGTCAACAATGCGTTTTCGTGCGGCGAAATGATGAGATTTTGCCGATGATTTGTCATTCCATTTACAACATCCGAAAAATAAAAACGCGCCCGTATCGGACGCGCTTTGAATGGGTTAGATCACTTGAAATCGCGGATAAACGTCTTGAAGAATCCGACGCATTCTTCCACCGATTTGATGTCCACGTTCTCGTTTGAAGCGTGCATGCCGCCAAGTTGATCGAATGAGAGCGTGCAGGGCGTGCAACGTATTGCGTGCGTCGCGATTTGTTGCAAAACTCTGCAATCCGTTCCGCCGAACATAAGGTAGGGCACAACCGCCACGTCGGGATATACCTTGTTGAGTGCCTTTTTGAAAGACTGATAACCTTCGCCGTTCAAATCTATCATCGGAGAAGCGTTGCGTTGCAAATCAACTTGCATTTCAAGGTCGAATTTCTTTGCGATTTTTTCAAGTTTTTTGAAGCATTTCTCGCAAGTGTCAGTCGGGGCGATACGCAAGTTTGCGTTCACCCACGCTTCTTGTGGTATCACGTTGGGCGCGGCAGAGCCTTGCGACATCGTGAACACCATGCTTGTTGCAAACATACTGTTGCCGTAGGACGCATTGATTTTCGGCGCAAGTCTCGATACCCACCAGCCGTTGAGACCGATAGTCTTGCAGAAGAGTTTGAGTGGCGGTGTGAGCGCATCTCCAATGCCGTAGATCATCGCTTTTGCCGCTTTCGACATCTTAGGCTTGAACACCGTGTGTTTTTCGCAATAATTTACAAATGCCGCAAGCCTTGCAATCGGCGTGTTTTTGGGCGGTTGAGATGAGTGTCCGCCTTTGCCGCGCGCTATGAATTTTACGTCCGCGTAGCCTTTTTCGAGTATGCCGACGGCTGCAACGTCTTTCGTCATGAATTTTGTCGTTTTTCTTATGATTGCGCCGCCTTCGTCAACGACGAGAAACGGAGTTATGCCGTGCGCTTTGAACCAGTCGCGCGCCATTTCCGCACCGGGACCGCCCGTCTCTTCGCAGTCGCTGTAGCTGAGATATACGTCTTGCTCGGGCACGAAACCTTCCGCAATGAGTTCGTCAACCGCCTGTATGGTGGAAAACAGCGTATTCTTGCAGTCCATTGCGCCGCGACCGTAAACTTTGCCGTCTTCGATCGTCGCAGAGTAGGGCGGATATTTCCAATCGCCGCCCACTGCCGGCACAACGTCTTGGTGCGCCATAAGCACGAGCGGACGTTCTGCAGATTTGCCGCTCCATTTATAAAGCAATACGTCGCCGCCTACGTCCATCTTTTCACAGACTCTCGTCACATTGGGAAACTCGGCGTCGAGAACCTTGTGAAACGCGTCGAAATATTCGTGTCCGCTATTGGTGACGGTGGGGCATTGAATGAGTTTTACAAAACTGTCTACGTATCCGTTTTCGTTTTTCATGATAAACTCCTAAATCTGTAATAAAACAATTGTACAACGCAATCGTCGTTTATTCAAGCAAAATTTTCACGCGCCGAGTGAGAACTTCGCCGATTTGCCAACGAAATTTTGAAAATTTCAAAAATCAGTTGCAACAATCGATGATTTATGATATATTCATTCTTGCGCCGGCGTGGTGAAACTGGCAGACGCGCTGGACTCAAAATCCTGTGGACTAATCATCCGTGTCGGTTCGAGTCCGACCGCCGGCACCAAACAAGAATAAAACGAACCCGAGAGACAATCTTGAGTTCGTTTTGTTTTTTACAAGAGATTATTTCGGCTTAATCGTAGGGTTGGAATAAATTAGATGGTTAGTTGCTGATAAGCAACGGTGTACAATCGAATCCTTTATCTAATAGCTTTTTAATCACCTCTACGGTCAAGTATTTTGCATATGTAGAACGACTATTTTCGTCATAGCCTTTTAGATAGCCGATTAAATAATGAATTTTATGACTTCCTTGAAAGTATTCTTTAAATGCGGTCTTATCAATGGGTATTTTTATGCCATTCTTATATTTTGATTCAATCGCTGCATAATATTTTTCTAAAAAATCATCTCTGTTTGCAGATGCAAGCATTTGTTGCAGATAGGATGCAGATGTAATGACTTGATTAGATACATCTCTTGCTCCTGTTCCATTAAACGAGTCTTTGTTGTGCATCAAGAAAATTTGGTCATCGCTAAAAATTATTATGTCCGCAATCTCTACATTGTTAATCAGTGCGGTGTGAGCCACAATATACTTTCCTTCTGTTTTTATTGCATCATTATAGTCCTCTTCCGTAGAAAAATCTCTTATTAGACCGAAGTTGGAAGTATAAGTATTGCGCTTTTCCAATTGTTGATTGAATAGCTCTTTAAATTCAACATTCAAAATATCGCTAAATTTTGAATCAAAGACATACCACTGTCCATTAAACAAATAACATGGTTGTTTTTTCTCGCCAAACTCGACAAAGCCTTGTATAGCATCAAAAATTTGAATCGGGAATAGAATAAAATTTCCAGCATTGTCTATAGTTGAAATTGTCCAATTTTTAAGCATTTTTTTGAATGTGGACTTATTTTTATTTGTAAGTAAAGCAATAATGTCTAAAAAAGTAATAACATCTTCGCTTTCGATTAGGATTTCATCCGTTTGTTCATCTCTAATTATGTATTTATTTGCACAAGTTAAAAATGATGTATAGTCGTCACCAGTAAGCATAAAATGATTAAACTTTCCATCAACCAGTGTTTGAATTAACTCTTCATATAATTCGTTGTTTTTTAAACCTTTTTTACGAGCAAGAACAAGATAATTAAGTGCAAAATTATCTGTCATTTTTTCAACATCACAGATTCTGTTAATTACTTGCTTTAATTCTGCTATTGAAATAGAGCGATGAATCACTATAGAATCTTTATTAACAATATTTATCTTTTTATTTTGAGATTCTTCTTCGTTGAATGTAATTCCAAGGTTTTCTGCAATATCACGAGTAGCTTGTTTTCGTCAATACCAATCTCAAGCATTGTTTTTAATCCATTATTAACAAACGAATAAATAACATCACTTAGTATTGTAAACTGCTTTTCTCCGGGCATTTCCGAGAAATTATTAAAACGAAAATTAAATTCACTGGTATATACTTGTTTGAACTCATTATCTAATTCTTGAGAACAATTCTGTTTTGTTTCATCTTCTTTCACACAGTGAAACGCATTAATAAGACAATTAAAGCATTCACTTATTCTTGTATTTAAACCTGTTGCCAACCAATTTATAGCAGATGCTTTCAATTTCCACGCCTCATAGTTGTTTGCATTCATCGCTATGATTTGATTGCAAAAATTTTCAACATCTTTATAGTTTTCTGAATCCATTGATGTTCTTGCCATTTTGAGCAAGTTATCTTCCTGCGCCTGATTTGCTACATTAACCGTGCTACCGGTAACATCAACCATCATTTTTTTTGCTTCTTCAACAGAATATTTGCAGCCACAATTTTGACAAACAAAAACTCCACTGTCTTTTATAAGTTCTCCGCCACACATTTCACAAACTATTTTTTTCATTGTTGACTCCTATACTCTTGTTTTTTCATTTCTCAAAAAATGTTTTGTTAGCACAATTACATTGTTCATGAACATTTTTGAATCCAATTGTTCATCGAATAATCTATTCGGTGTACAAACATGCGTTAAAAATACATCAATTAGTGTTGCGAATGAACAAAACTTTTCTTTTTATTTCATCAGACCGCGCAAATATTGACTTTGGCAAGTTTTTGTAGTAAAATAAAATACATCAATTAGATTATTTTATGTACATTTCACAACAGTTTTCCAAGGCGGTTCATCATAGCGACTTTATGCTCTAAAAGTGAATGGGCATAGCGGTTTAGAGTGACTGTCGGGTTCTTGTGCCCGAGTATTTCGGATAAGGTTTTTACGTCCATTCCACACTCTAACGCACGAGTGGCGAATGTATGCCTGAGCGAATGAAAACCGCGGTGAACAATATTCTGTCTTTTAAGCAGTAATTCAAAACTTCGTTGGTAGGAACGCACGGAAACAGCGTTGCCACCCATAGACACCACGAAGTCCGAATTACCGCTTTTCTTTATGTTTTTTAGTTTTGGCAAAAGTTGTTTCGGAAGTGGTATCACTCGGCGTGAAGTGGCGGTTTTCGGCTCGTCAAACACTATTCCGCCGCTTGTATCGTGGCAGGAGCGAGAAACGGTCAACAAACCTTTTTGTAGGTCTATATCTTTCCATTGCAGAGCAATCAATTCGCCTATACGCAAGCCCGTATAAAGACATAGCACAATACCGAACAATTTTGTCTTTTTGCTATCGAATACAGCCGATTCTATTTTCTTTTGCTCGGCAAGTGTAAAACACTCGATTTTTCGCTCTTTCAGTTTCGGGCGTTTAATCATATTTGCCGTGTAATCTTTGGTATATCCAAGCAAATGCGCCGTGCGTAACGAATTTTGCAATACCGAGATAATAGCGTTTACCGTATTTGCGGACAAACCCTTGCCGGTTTTATCGTTTCCGCTTGATAAGAGTTCCGTCACAAACGATTGCAAAACGATAGGGGTAAGGTCGTTTACATCATTATCACCGATTTTTGGGGCAATGTGTGTGCGTATTAGTTGCTCATAGCGGATATATGTGCGTTCTTTTGCGCTTGGTTTTATATAATTGTTAAGCCAAATATTCAGCCATTCTATGTACTTCATTTTTATTGATTCTCCTATGATTTTTAATTGATTTTCTAAACCTTCAAACTCGCAAGGTTTTTGCGACGTTGGCAATTAGGCGTGGCTTGTCTTGATACAAGTCGGCTCGCTGCGCTCGCCGAAGACAAGCCACGCCTCTGTCCGAACAAACAAATCTAAATCGGACAATGAAAGCACGGGCGGAAGGCGAAGTCGCCGCTAACCCGCTTGGCGATCTTTCGCCTTTTTCTCCGCCGTGCGTGGACTTTCATTTTACACCGAGTTTATGCCGTTTGAGTTTTCGGAACAGTCGGCAGCGTTTGCGCTTTTTGCTTCGGCGTTATTGCAAAAGTATTCCGTCATTAAAGACAGCAGAGTGCTGTAAAACGATTTTTGTTCTGCCGTGGACATCTTTTCAATGTTCGGCGCACCGATTGTTGTTATCTTGTATTGCTTTTTCATAGTCGTTTCTCCTTTTTGTCCAAAGGATAGCGGTCAAACTCGCAACTTTCTTGCGACTTTGAGTAAATTTTTTCATTTTTTTGGAAAATTTCAGTCGAACTCGCAAAAAACTTGCGACTTTGGCTTGTAGTCTTGTGGACAAGGAAGAAACAAGACGTTTTTTCTTTCTCGCGGAAAGCCTATCCGATTTCGGTCTGACAACTTTTATGTGTGCAAACACAAATCGAGCCACCGCAAGGGTAAAAAATATAGTGAGAACTATAAAGACACAAAAAATTTCCCTATGTTTTTTACTGTTTCCTTGCCGTGTTCGCCATAATCGGATTGTTCGGTTTCCGTCGAAAGACAAAAAATTAAAAGGAGTTAATAACAAAAATGAAAAAAGCAATTATTTATGCCCGTTATTCCAGCGATAGCCAAACCGAGCAATCTATTGAAGGACAACTTCGTGTGTGTCGAGAGTATGCTCAAAACAACGATATACTCATAGTCGATACCTATATCGACCGTGCTATGACGGGAACAAACGACAACCGTGTGGCATTTCAAAAAATGCTGAAAGACAGCAGTCGCAAAGAGTGGCAGTACCTTATCGTTTACAAATTAGACAGGTTTTCTCGTAACAAGTTTGAATCGGTAATACACAAAAAGACGCTCCGAGATAACGGCGTAACAATTCTCTCTGCAATGGAAAACCTTACGGACAGCCCGGAAGGTCGTATGATGGAAACCGTTTTGGAAGGTTTTAATCAATATTTTTCGGAAGAACTTACGCAAAAAGTCAATCGTGGACTGAAAGAGAGTTGGCGCAAAGGTAAAGCCACAGGCGGACAAGATATTTTCGGCTATGACGTCGTTGACAAAAAATACGTTGTGAACGAATACGAAAGTAAAATCGTCGAAGACGCGTTTCTGATGTATTCGCAGGGCTACAAGGCCGTTGCCATTGCGGATAAATTCAAGGAATGCGGCTACCGCAGAAAAAACGGAAAACTCATAGACCACAAATATTTGTATTTCATTCTGCACAACAAAAGATATACAGGCGTTGTCGAACACCAAGGGGAATTATACGACAATATCTTTCCGAGAATTATATCGGACGAACATTGGAACAAGGTAAACGCAATAAACGAAGAAAACAAACTTGCGCCGAGCCGAAAAAAAGAGATTTTCGATTACATTCTTTCAGGCAAACTTATATGCGGAGATTGTAAGCACAGAATGGGCGGTGAAAGCGGAACTTCTCATACAGGTGCAATTCATTACTACTATATTTGCCTTTCAAAACGTCGCAAGCGTGCTAAATGCAATATGAGCAGAGTGCAAAAACAGTTTATCGAAGATACGGTGATAAACGCAACGACTCAAATGTTATCGAACGTGAACAATATCAAGAAGATTGCGCAAAGCATATATAACGTTCATAAAAAAGAAACCGCAGACAACACGGCTTTGAAACTTATTGAAAAGAAACGCGCCGAGGCGGTAAAAGCGCAGAATAATATCGTAAAGGCAATCGAGCAAGGCATAATCACCGAAACAACGAAAAGCCGTCTGACCGAACTTGAAAATCTAATATCGCAATACGACATAGGAATTTGCAAAGAAAAAGCCCGCAGTTATACGTTTTTAACTGCGGACGACATAGAGATGTATTTGAGTAAATTCGTGTTTGATAACACTGACGATATAAAAGTGCGAAAACTAATAGTAAACGCCTTCGTTCGTGAAGTGATACTTTACGACGATGAGATTGTGATTACTTACAACTTTACAGATAGCCCCGAACACCTAAAACTAACAAAAGAACACGTCACAAAAACAGAAAAAGAGATAGAAACGGCGGATAAAACCGCTGTTTCTTCTAACACAGGTTCGTACAAATTATGCCACACGGCACCAAACGAAAAAACAACCTTGCGAAAACCGTAAGGTTGTTTTTTTATATATGCCGCGCGACTGCTTGCAGTCAAGAGCGAGCATATATAAAAAAACAAAACGCGTAGCGTTGTCGCAAGGTTGCTTTTGAGTGCCGCAGGTGGCATGAAATACCGCCGGCGGTCGTTCTCGGTGTGCTTTGCACATGCGCATAAAATATGCGCCCCGACACCGTGTCGCTGACGCTCCGCTTTTGTGAGTTAACTCACTCGCTTCGCTATTACGCACGCAAGCGTGCTACGAGTCCGACAAAAATGTAATTTTGCCTGCAGTCAAGCGCGAGCATATAAAAAAACAAAACGCGTAGCGTTGTCGCAAGGTTATTTTTGAGTGCCGCAGGTGGCATGAAATACAGCCGAACAGAGATATTATATGCTTTCTACCTTTGGCAAAATTGTATATGCGATTGCTTGATTATAGTGTGGAATTACTCTGCTTTTATCATTCTATATCCAACGCCTACATGAGTTTGAATATATTGCGGTGAATCGGCAGACGGTTCGATTTTTTTGCGTAAGGTAGCCATAAAGACACGCAGAGAAGCGATATTGCTTTCCCATGCCGCGCCCCATATTTTTTGCGTAATAAAAGTGTGGGTAAGCACTTTTCCGACGTTTCTCGACAGCAAACAAAGCAATTTATACTCGATTGGGGTAAGATGAAGTTCTTCATCGCTTAAATATGCGCATCCCGCGGCATAATCTATCTTTAGATTTCCGTTTACAAAAATCGATTCGGACTTGTTCGCCGATTGCATTGTAGCCAATCTTCTTTCAGTAACTCTTATTCTTGCCAACAATTCTTCGACAGAAAACGGTTTTGTCAGATAATCGTCAGCGCCGGCGTCAAGTGCTTCGATTTTTTCTTTATCTTCGGTTCTTGCGCTTATTACGATGATCGGCAATTCCGACCATGTGCGAATTTTTTTGATAACATCAACACCGTCGATATCAGGCAAGCCTAAATCGAGCAAAACGATGTTCGGATTGTTGGAAGACGCTTGCATAAGGGCACTTTCGCCGGTTGAAGCGGTCATATAGTTGTAACCGTGGGTTTTCAAGGTCGTTCCGATGAGGTTGCGAACCGGTGCATCGTCTTCCACAACTAAAATCAGCAAGTTATTCATGAATATCCACCTCTCCTACGGGTAGTGTAAACGTAAATATCGCACCGTGCGGAACATTGTCGGTTACGGTTATTTCTCCGCCGTGTGCGTTTATAATCGATTTGCATAATGACAGCCCTATTCCGATACTTCGACGACTATCGGCGATTTTGTTTGTGCCGGTGTAAAACATATCGAAAACACGCAGTTTTTGATCGTCTGCAATCCCGTTTCCGTTGTCCGCCACACTTAAACAAACCATATTGTCGGCTCTTTTTGATGTTATTGTGATTTGCGAATCGGAAGGGGTGTATTTGATTGCGTTGTCCAACAGATTGATCAACACCTGCACAATAAGTCGAGCGTCCATTTGAGCAAGAAGCAAGTCATCGGGCTGGATGACGGTGATAGTTTGTTTTTCGCTTTTTACATGAACATGTTTCAGCGCCTCATCGATTACATCACTGACAAGTTCGGTTGTTAAATTTATATTCATTCTGCCTTCTTCAAGGCGAGTTACGGAAAGCAAATTCTCAACCAAATTGATAAGCCAAAGAGAATCATCATAAATATCTTCGTAGATTTGCTTTTTCGTGATATCGTCAATATCGTTGCCGTTTGAAATCAGATTGCTTGCATTTCCGGAAATGGAAGTAAGCGGAGTTCGCAAGTCGTGCGATATGGAACGTAGCAGGTTTGCGCGCAATTGTTCGTTTTTTGCCAAAACTGCAGCGCGTTCGCGTTCTTTTGCGTTTACAATTCCGTCAACAGCGAGCGCACATTCTCCTATAACGGAATTTACAATGCTTTCATCAAAGGCATCAATCGGATTGTTCCTGACAAAAATACCTATTGCCCCATAGTTTTTGCCGTTTTTACATATTGGGAAAAACGTATAGTCGTTTTCAGAGAAAATGCTTGTTCCTTTTCCTGCTTTTACGTTGTTTTTGGTGACTTGCAGAAGTATTTGTTCGCAGTCTTGCGGCACAATGACCGTATCATTTTCAGTTGGAAGCGAGCAACGACATTGAGATTTGTCATCGAAAACAATCACCGTTCGGTTTAACAGTTTTTTCAATTGATTTGCGGTAACACAAAATATTTCACTTTCGTCGGATGCTTGTTGAATCAACTGATTGGCATCAAACAAAATTTTTGTTCTGTATGCCGTTTGAGTTGCCTGACGTTCACGCGATTTAAGTTTTTCTGCCGTGCCACCTATAACAAGAGATGCAACGAGCATAATCACAAAAGTCACGGGATATCCGTTGCCGTACGCTAACAGCGAAAACCTTGGTTCTGTAAACAAAAAATTAAAGAGCAATACACTCACGACAGAGGAGAGCACCCAACAAATCTTGCTTTCGGTCAATATGGCGGTGATGAGAATTCCGAGCATATAAACGGTTATAATGTTTGCATCGGTAAAGCCAAATTTTGAGAATATATAACCGAGAAGCGTTGCAATCGAAAGGACTATTGTCGAAACGATTACCCCCTTTAAAATTTTGAAAAATGCCGGCTTTTCAAAGACTTTTGCCTTTCCTTTGGGCATAACGGCATCGCTGTCGGGTATAATATGTATATCGACATTTGGGGCGAGCGATATTAGTTTTTCCGTCAAAGTGGGCTGCAAAGCTAAACGTTTTTTGTTTACAACGCTTCTCCCGATCACTATTTTTGTAACGCCTGAAAGACGTGCGTATTCCGCAATTTGAAAAGGAATATCGTCACCGCATACCGTAGTGACGGATGCTCCGCATTCTTCTGCAAAATGTATATTGGAAAGCAATCGCTCTTTGTCTTTTGACTCCAATGATGCAGCGGATGGTGTTTTTATGTACAATGCGGAAAACATTGCGCCGAACGCTTTTGCCATGGATGATGCCGTTTGTATTATTTTCGTATTCGAAGGCGATGAGGATATACAAACCAAAATATGTTCGGCATTTTTGTCTGTATTTTTATTGCGATTGTCTGACAAATTCTATCGACCTCCTTTTTTTATATAATAACATCGGTTGCTAAATCCTACAACTACATTCTTTTGGACCGACAATAAATCTTATAGTTTTTTCATTTTTTACATTTGGTTCTTATGCGAACAGTTAATTTAGCATTGTTTTTTCGGACACTGGTCCTATATAGGTATTTATCGAGTTGTACCATCACGACAAAACCGATAGCGATTGCAAGAAGTGCCAATAGCACAAACATAATATCCGACATCTTATATTTCAAAACACTTTTTGATAAATTTATACTCGCCAAGAACAAGCAAAGACATGTTTTGCGAAAGCATTGTTTCCGGCGTTATGACAGCGTTTATTTTTCCGTTTGTTTTTATTGCAATTATATTTATGTTGTATTTTTTTCTTATATCGATTTCACTTATAGTCTTGCCTATCCAATTTCGCGGCACGGAAACTTCAAAAATAGAACATGAGTCGGATAGCTCTATATAATCGAGAATGTGGTCTGAGCTATAACGTATCGCTGTCCAAATGGCAAGTTGTTTTTCCGGATAAATAATTTCGTCTGCGCCGTTTCGCAGAAGAAATTTTGCCTGAACGTCCTGTTCTGCACGCGACACAACCTTTTGCGCTCCCATTTCCTTTAACAAGCACGTTGTTTCAAGAGAACTTTGAAAGTTGCTGCCGATAGTTACGATGCATACGTCATAGTTTTTTACGCCCAGCGATTTCAGCAACGATTCGTTTGTGCTATCGCCGATTAACCCGTTGGTTACATAGGGCATAGCATCGTTTATCCTTTCTTCGTTTTCGTCGATCGCCATGATTTCGTGTCCTAATTCGTGCAATTTCATCGCAATATATTTTCCGAATCTTCCGAGACCTATCAATAAAATAGATTTTGTTTTCATTTATAAAAACCTCCTTAACCGACTGCAATTGTATCCATCGGCAATTTTGCCACTTGTTTTTTATTTGTGCCGAAAGCGGCATATATCAATGTCAATCCGCCTACGCGTCCGAAAAACATCAAGATGATCAAAATCAATTTGGATGCTACTTTGAGCGTCGGGGTAATTCCGAGCGTAAGTCCCACCGTACCGATGGCGGATGCGGTTTCGAAAAGACAGGACGTAATAGGTAGATTTTCAATCGCGCTTATTGCCATTCCGCCGAATAAAAACAGGATTATGTACATTATAAATATTGCCGATGCCGTCTTAACCGTTTCATCGTCCACGCGCCGTTTCATAAGTTCCGCATTGTCTTTTTTTCTGAATACCGAAAAAGCGGAAGAGAATAAAACCGCTATCGTCGTCGTTTTCATACCGCCTGCGGTAGAACCTGGCGAACCGCCTATCAACATAAGAATAATCATCAGGTATAATCCCGTATCGCTGATTGCCGTAAGATCTACCGTATTAAACCCTGCCGTTCTCGGCGTTACCGATTGAAACAAAGAAGCAAGTATCCGCTTGCCGACAGGCATATCGCCGAATTCAAAAAAGAAGAAGTATATTGCAGGCAAAACAATAAGCACAGCGGTGACAATCAATACCACTTTGCTTTGTGTACGATACTCTTTTATTCTCCATTTATGCTTGCAGATATCTTCCCAAACAATAAAGCCTATGCCGCCTAAAATGATAAGCAACATAATCGTAATATTGATGACGGGTTGCGCCGAGTAGTGAGTGATAGACGTAAATTCGCCGCTTTTCGTCCCCATAATATCGAACCCGGCATTGCAGAACGCCGATACGGAGTGGAAAATAGCAAGCCAAATACCTTCTGCGCCGTAATCGATACAAAATACGGGCATCATAACAAGCGCGCCGATAAGTTCTATCAAAAATATACCTTTGATTATAAATCCGGTCAGGCGGACTATTCCGCTCACGTTTGGCGCGGAAATTGCGTTCTTCATCGTTTCGCGGCCGAACAGTCCGATTTTCTTGCCCGAAATAACGGCAAGAGACACGGCTATTGTAACAACGCCCATACCGCCGATTTGAATCAGCAACAATATTACGATTTGCCCGAATATCGTCCAGTGCGTTGCCGTATCGAATACGATAAGTCCCGTTACGCATACGGCGGACGTTGATGTAAACAGGGCATCGATAAAAGATGTCCACTCATGATTTTTTGAAGAAATCGGCAAAGACAATAAAAATGCACCAAGCAAAACAACGCCGGCAAATCCTAATAGTATTATTTGAAAAGACGATAGTTTCTTTTTGGGTATTTTCATGCAAAACCTCGATCTAATTTGTCGACGGTATGCTATCACGTTTGCTATAAAGATGGCGTTAGGGTTCTTTCTTGATGTGTTAAGATTGTATAAAGATAAAGGTGTGTTTGAGTCTGAATTGCGGAATTTGAAAAACAGTACAATCGACAATAAAAGCAATTGGCGAATACTTGGCGTGACGCTTTGTATTCGCCAATTGCACGTTAGTGTTCAAATTGGGAGTTGTATAGGTTGGCGTAGAAGCCGCCTTGGGCGAGTAGGGCGTCGTGTGTGCCTTTTTCGATGACGTTGCCCTTGTTCATGACAAGTATCAGGTCGGCATTCTTGATTGTGGACAGGCGGTGAGCGACGATGAATGACGTTTTGTTTTTCATCAGCACTTCAAAGGCTTGTTGGATTTTCAGTTCCGTGCGTGTGTCGATTGAAGAAGTCGCTTCGTCGAGAATGAGCATCGGGGGATGAGTGAGCATAACGCGCGCGATGCACAGCAATTGTTTTTGCCCCTGGGATATATTGCCGCCGTCGTCTCCAAGCACCGTATCGTAGCCGTTTTCAAGACGTGTGATAAACGAGTGAATATGCGCGGCTTTTGCGGCTTGGATGATTTCTTCATCGGTTGCGTCGGGCTTGCCGTATGCAATATTTTCACGCACCGTGCCTTTTTTGAGCCAAGTGTCTTGCAACACCATTCCGTAGCTTGCGCGAAGCGATTTTCTCGTGACTTTGGTTATGTCCTTGCCTTCCACTTCGATCTTGCCGCTGTCGGCGTCGTAGAAACGCATGAGCAGATTGATGAGCGTTGTTTTGCCGCAACCTGTCGGACCGACTATCGCGATGCGCTGACCGCTCTTGACTTTGAGCGAGAAACCTTGTATGAGCGGATTGGTCTTGACGTAGGAGAAATACACGTCGTCAATCGAGATGTTGCCGTCAACGTCCGTGAGATCTTCAAAGCCTTCGTCCGATGATTGATCGGGGGATTCGAGCAAGTCGAACACTCTTGTTGCGGCGGCAGTTGCGGTTTGCAGCTCGGTTACAACGCCGGTGATTTCGTTGAAAGGCTTGGTGTACTGCGTGGCGTATGAAAGCACGCACGAGAGCGCGCCCACGGTGAGAGTGCCCACTCCTGCTACGGCGTTGCCTTTTATCACAAGGAATGCTCCGAGAACGCACACAACAACGTACACCACGTTGTTGACAAAACGTGTGCAAGGGTTGGTCATGGCAGAGAAGAAAGCGGCATTCTGTCCCCATTTTTTCAAGTCTTGGTTGATGACGGCAAAGCGGTCTTCGGCGCGTTTTTCGTATCCGAAAAGTTTGACGACGCGCTGACTTGACAGCATTTCGGTGACTAGTCCCGACAATTCGCCGCGCTTTTTTGCTTGCATGGCAAACATATTGTGACAGCCTTTCGCGATAAAGTACGCAACGAAAAGCGAAAGGGGGGTGAGAAGCACGACGACGAGCGCGATAAGCCAGTTGTACCATACCATAAAAGCGAGCGTGCCGACAATGGTGACTATGCCGCTGAACAGTTGCGAAAAGCCTTGTATAAGTCCGTCCGAGATTTGATCTATGTCGTTGCCCACTCTCGACATAAGGTCGCCGTGGGAGTTGGAGTCGATGTAGGACAGCGGCACGGTGTTGAGTTTTGCATAAGCGTTTCTGCGTAGGTCGCGAATGACTCTGAACGACGCAAAGTTGATGCAAAGCGAGCCCAAATATTGCGAGATAAAAACGGCGGCGATAAGCCCTGCAAGTATGCCTGCATTCTTGGCAATGACGCCGAAATCCACGTTGTTTTCGCCGATGATATAGTCCACCGTGTTGCCGATGACGACGGGGGCAAGCAGCGTGCATACGATTTGTATCACGGAAAGCACAAGCGCAACAACGATTACGGGGACGTAGGGCTTTGCATAGCGCAGAAGTTTCTTTATGGCGACAAAATCCGTCTTTTTGTCATTTTTGACTTTTTTGTTGTTTACAGGTTTCGTTTGGGTGACTTTGCTCATTTTTCTTCGTCCCCCTTTACTTGCGACAAGCATATTTCGCGGTATACGTCGCAAGATTTGATAAGTTCGTCGTGCGTTCCTTGTCCGACGATTTTGCCGTCGTCGAGCACGATTATAAGGTCGCAATACTTGATGCTCGTTGCGCGTTGAGACACCGTGACCGTCGTAAGTCCGTCTTCAAGGCGCATGCTGCCGAGTGCTTTTCTCAGTTTTGCGTCGGTGGCGAAGTCGAGTGCGCTCGAAGAGTCGTCAAGCACGAGAATATCGGGGCAGGCAACCAGTGCACGCGCGATAGTGAGTCTTTGACGTTGACCGCCCGAAAGATTTTTTCCGCCTTGACTTATCATCGTGTCAAGCCCGTCTTTCATAGAATATACGAATTCCGCCGATTGCGAAATTTTTAATGCGCGGTTTATTTCTTCGTCGGTTGCGTTTTCTTTTCCCCATTTGAGATTTTCTCTCACCGTGCCTTCAAACAAAACGGCTTTTTGCGGTGCTACGCCGAAGAGTGAATAAAGTTGCGCGTTGGTGTAATTTTTCACGTTTTCGCCGAAGACTTTTACTTCGCCTTCGCTTGCATCGTAAAGTCTTGTCATAAGGCTCACGAGAGTGGTCTTGCCACTGCCCGTGCCGCCGAGTATGCCGACGCTTGCGCCCTTTTCGACGATTATGTTCACGTTTGAAAGAGCAGGTTCGTGAGATCCTTGATAAGTGAAAGTGACGTCTTTAAGTTCGATCGCGGGGGCTTGAGGATCGGGAGTTGCGCCGCTTCCTTCCTGCATCGAAGCCGTGACTTCGAACACTTCGTTTATGCGAGCCGCCGACGCGGACGCTTTTGTGAAGGTCACAAGCAAGTTGGCAAACACCACGAGCGCGTTGAGAATCTGCGTCATATAGTTGACAAGCGCGATGATTTCGCCTTGCGTGAGATTGCCGTAATATACGGTTTTTCCGCCGAAATACAAAAGCACGATGATTGCGATGTTGAGCACCGAATACGTGAGCGGATTGAGAAGGGCGGACAAACGACTGACCTTTATGGACGAAGACGCAAGCGAGTCGCTGGCTTTGTCGAAGATTTCCTTGTCTCTGTCTTGCGCGTCGAAAGCGCGTATAACCCTTGCGCCTGCGAGATTTTCTCTCGTGAGTCTCGTCACGTCGTCGAGTTTTGACTGAACGCCTTTGTATTTCGGCATAGTCAGGAACATAATAAGCGCAAGCGCGCCGGCGATAACGAGAGCCGCCGCAACGAAGATGAGAGAGAGTTTAAGGTCGATAATCATAGCCATGACTATCGCGCCCACGGCAATGAACGGAGCACGAAGAACGAGACGAATGAACATCGCTACGCCTTGTTGGCATTGATTTACGTCCGCCGTCAGTCTCGTAATGAGAGAAGTGGTGGAGAATTTATCAAGCTCGGAATAAGAGAACGTGTTGATGTGCGCGTATAGATTTCTTCTCAGATTCGTGCCGAAGCCGAGCGAAGCGCGCGACGCAAAGAATTGAGCGGTGAGCGAGAACGCAAGCCCGAACACTCCGAGCGCGAGAATAATCAGTCCGCCGTAAATAAGTCCTTTGAAATCGCCTGCCTGTCCCATGGGAATAGCGTTGTCGATAATCCAGGCAACCACGATAGGCGTAAACAATTCGAAGACCGCTTCTATGAGTTTGAAGAACGGTCCGCAAATCGTCTTGCCCCAGTAACCTTGAAGATAACGTAAAAGTTTGGTCATATTATCCTGTTTATTTGCCGATATAGTTGTCTAAATTTTAGCACAACACACCGCAAAAGGCAAAGATAATGAACAATTAATAATGATATTTTAAGCGGTAAAATTCAAAATTCTCCTTGTCATGTTGAGCCTGTCGAAACATCCAGCCGTAAGGCGCATATCTTGCTTGTTTTTTTCGCTACGCTAGATTCTTCGACTTCGCTCAGAATGACATATAGGGTGGGACACCCACACCCGAATAAAAAAATCGGTAAAATAGATTTTTCCTATGTTCTAAACACGCAAAAACAAAAGAAATCGTACATTAGCACAATAATTATCGTTTTCGGCATTGACTTTTTTGTTTAATAATAATATAATTACATCAAGTAAAAAATAAAAGTATATGGAGAAGCCACAAATGAGTATTTGGCACGACGTTGACCCGTCAAGAATCACGCCCACGGACTTTTTGGCGTGTATCGAAATTTCAAAAGGAAGCAAAAATAAATACGAACTCGACAAAGCGACGGGTTCTTTGATATTGGACAGAGTTTTGTATACGTCCACCCACTATCCTGCAAACTACGGTTTTATTCCGCGCACGTACAGCGAAGACAACGACCCGCTCGACGTTCTCGTCCTTTGCTCCGAACCTATCGTTCCGCTTGCGCTCGTAAGATGCTATCCCATAGGCGTCATGATGATGCAGGACAGCGGTGAAATGGACTACAAGATTATCGCAATTCCTTTCAAAGACCCGACGTGGAACACGTATAAGGAAATCGAAGAACTACCGTCTCACATTATGGAAGAGATGTCGCACTTCTTCAGAGTCTACAAACAACTCGAAGGCAAACAAACAACGGTTTTCCAGGTGAAGAACAGAGAGTTTGCCGAGCTCATAATCAAGGACAACCTTGAGTCTTATAAGAAAAAATTCAATATCAAGTAAGACAATCAAAACTGAATAACAAATTTTTTTCGGGTTGACGTCGTTCAACCCGAACGACATTTTAGCGGATATTAAACACAGTCCGAAGAAAACGAAACAGGAGATAAAATGAAATACGATTGTATCGTCATCGGCGGCGGTATCGTGGGCACTGCGGTGCTTGACAGACTCGCAAGATACGACCTTGACCTTTTGCTTCTAGAAAAGCAGGACGACGTTGCGTCTTTTTCAACGCGAGCAAACAGCGGTATCGTTCACGCAGGCTATGACTGCGACCCGAACACGCAAAAGGCGTTGTTCAACGTGCAAGGCAACAAATTGATGTGGCAGGACGTGAAAGAACTCGAAGTTCCCCATCATCAATGCGGTTCTATCGTCGTTGCGACGAAAGAGCAGGTTGAAGGACTTGAAATTCTCAAAGAGAAAGCCATGGCAAACGGCGTCTATGTTGAGATTTGGGACAAAGAAAAAACTCGCGAACTCGAACCGAACGTTGCCGACGATATAGAATTCAGCCTTTATGCGCCGAGTGCGGGTATCGTTTCGCCTTATCAACTCTGCATTGCGTATGCGGACAGAGCGGTGAGAAACGGCGCGCAGGTTAAACTCGAAGCGGAAGTCGTTGGAATAGAAAGAAAGAACGGCGTGTACACCGTTCATACGAGTGCAGGCGACTTCGAGTGCGACTATATCGTCAACTGTGCCGGAGCGTACGGTGCAAACGTGAACGATATGGTAGGTGCGGAGCATTACGAAACGACTTATCGTCGCGGAGATTACTTCGTTCTCGACAACACGGAAAGAAAGAACGTACACACGGTGATATTCCAACTTCCCACGGCGGCGGGCAAAGGCGTGCTTGTCGCACCGACAGCGGACGGAAACGTAATATACGGACCGACCGCGATCGATACCACAGATCCCGACGATACGGCAAGTTCGCTCGACTCTCTCGATATTTTGAGAAAGAGCGTTACGCTTTCCTACAAAACGCCCGCGTACAATAAGTGCATAAGAGTGTATTCGGGACTTCGCACGATAATAGGACACGACTTCATAGTCGGCAAATCCGAAAAGGCGGAAAACTTCTATACGGCAATCGGCATTTGCTCTCCGGGACTTACTTCTGCTCCCGCAATAGCAGAATATCTCGTAAAAGCGATAACCGAAAAAATCGGCGCAAAGAAGAAAGCGGAATATATAACCGAAGTCGAAAAACTTCCAAGACTTACGGAGATAGGAGCAAACGAAATCAACGCGCTCGTAAAAAAAGACGAAGCGTGGGGAAGAATCGTATGCCGTTGCGAAAAGGTGACGGAAGCGGAAATCGTGCGTGCAATTCATTCTCCCGTTCCCGCAACTACGGTCGACGCGGTGAAACGCCGCACACGCGCAGGTATGGGAAGATGTCAGGGCGGCTTCTGCGGACCGAGAGTTATGGAAATTATTTCGCGCGAACTGAATATACCTCTTGACAAAGTCAGAAAGGGCGGCGGAGAAGACTCAAATATCGCTTGCTACAAGGTTAAGGGGGTGCAAAGATGAATACTCTCAATTATGACGTTGTGATTATCGGCGGCGGCCCTGCGGGTATGGCGGCGGCTCTCGCTTCAAGAAAACAAGGCGCAAAGACGCTTATTCTCGAGCGTGACGTGCGATTGGGCGGAATTCTCAATCAATGCATCCATCAGGGCTTCGGCTTGCACTATTTCGGCGAAGAGATGACCGGCCCCGAATACGCCGACCGTTTCAGAAAAATGGTGGAGAGCGAAGACATCGACGTTATGCTTGAAAGCATGGTTTTGTCGCTTTCCGAAGATAAGACCGTCAACGTGTTGTCGCCAAGCCACGGCTATTGCACGATAAAGGCAGGTGCAATTGTGCTTGCAATGGGGTGCAGAGAACGCACCGCAGGCGCAATCGCGCTTCCGGGCACTCGTCCTGCAGGCGTGTACACCGCAGGTATGGCGCAAAAGATTTGCAACCTTGACGGCTATCTCGTAGGCAAAGACGTGGTAATTCTCGGCAGTGGCGATATCGGTCTTATCATGGCTCGCCGCATGACCACCGAAGGCGCAAACGTGAAACTCGTTCTCGAACTTATGCCGTTCTCGAGCGGACTTAAACGAAATATCGTTCAATGCCTTGACGACTACAATATTCCGATTAAATACAGTCACACGATAACGAGAGTGGTGGGCAAACCGCGTATGCCCGGGCTTTATTACGCTCCTGTCGGTCCCGACAGAAAGCCCGACTTGTCAAAGGAAGAATACGTCGCGTGCGACACGCTTTTGCTCTCCGTCGGTCTTATTCCCGAAAACGATTTGCTAAACGGCACTAGTGTTGAAATGAGCAGAATAACCAACGGTGCGGTCGTCGACGAACATCGCATGACGAGCGTTGAAGGTATCTTCTCGTGCGGCAACGTGCTTCACGTTCACGATCTTGTGGACAACGTTTCTCACGAAGCGGAAATCGCAGGCGAAAATGCGGCAAAATACGCTCTCGGTCAATCTCAAAAGAGCGGTGAAATCGTCAATGTTATTGCAAAAGACGGTGTGAGATACGCACTTCCGCAACGCATAAGCAAAGGCGACGGAAAAGTGCAGATTTTCTTCCGTGTCGGCGACGTGTACAAGAATTGCAAACTCATCGTCGAGAGCGGGGAAAACGTTCTCGTGTCAAAGAAATGTATGGTGCTTGCCCCGGGTGAAATGGGCAATGTCATCATTGACAAATCAGCCGTTTGCGGCGACGTTATAGTGAGACTTGAAAAATGAATACGATATGCATAATGTGCCCTATGGGTTGTTCGTTGAACATAGAAAAAGTTGACGGCGAAGTGGTCGTCAAAGGCAACACTTGCAAGCGCGGCGAAATGTACGGCAAGGAAGAGTTCACTCATCCCAAGCGCAGCGTCACCACGCTCGTGAATCTCGAAGGCGGTGGAGTGGCTTCCGTAAAGACAACGACAACCGTTCCCAAAGAGAATATTTTCGACGTCGTGAATTTCATCGGAACACTCGTTGCTCCGAAAGATTGTAAGATAGGCGACGTCATCGCAAAAGACGTTCTCGGTTTCGGTGCGGATGTCGTAATCACCGGAAGAAGATAATTCAAGACGGGTTTTATCCTTGTATATCGCAGGGATAAAACCCGTTTTTTACAATTTTACGCAAAATAAGGCGCAAATCACGCCAAATGATTTTTCACAAAAAAACAAAGGACAGATCGCATCTTGTTTTTCACAAAATATGCGATACGCGGGGAAATATGGAGATAAAAGGGATACGAATTTTCAATTGCAGACCGATGGTGTTTTTCGCCTTATCTCTTATTTTCGGAATTCTCGTTGCCGAGAGTATGTACGGCGCGAGCGTATGGTTTTATCTCATTCCGCTTTTACTTTTCATTCTTTGTTTTTCCCTTGTTTTCGCTTTCAAAAAGTCAAGAAAATTTGCCTATATACCCATTGCGATACTCGTAGGTTTCGTTGCGATGACTTCCCACAACGTCGCGTTCAACGCAAATACCGTTCAGTATTTCAAAGGAGATTTTACGTGCACCGTCGCAAGCGATATAGTCGCTGACGGAAGGTATTGTAAATTTTACGTCAAGAATATTTCGATTGACGGCAAAACGTACAAATACGACGGTTACGTCACGGGTTACCTTGACGAGATAGATTTCAACGCAGGCGACAATGTGAAGATAAACGGCACGTTGAAGTCTGTAGGACACGAGCGTTTCGACACGTTTTTTGCAAGTAATCTTTCAAAGGGCGTCGGTTTCAAAATATACGCCGATTCGGTGACTTTCGTCGGCGACGGCAAACTCGGTTTTATTGACGGAATCCGCCACGAAATCAAGAAAATTCTATACGAGTATACGGACGACTATACGGCTTCGATTACGCAAGCACTCGTTCTCGGGGACAAATTCGGCATCGATTCCGATTTGTATTCCGACGTCAAGGCTTCGGGGCTTGCGCACGTCCTTGCGGTGAGCGGTCTGCACGTTTCGACGCTTGCGACTGCGCTGTATTTCGTGCTTAAAAAATTGAAAGTCAATCCCAAAGTTTGTTTTTGCGTGGTTGTCGTGCTCACATTCTTTTATTCGATGCTTTGTTCGTTCACGGCGTCGTCATTGCGTGCGGTGGTTATGAGCGGCGTCTTCACGTTCGCGTCATCGTTCGGACAGAAGAAAGACGATTTGTCGGCAACTGCTTTTGCGGCAATACTCATCTTGCTTTTCCGCCCGTACGCAATCATGGACGTTGGATTTTTGCTTTCATTCGGTGCGGTCATTGGTATTTTTGCTTTTGCACGCCCCATTGAAAAGGTCGGAATGAAAGTCGTTGACAAGGTTTCTCCAAAACGTCATATAGGCAAGCGTTTCGTGTCTGTATTTGCGGTTTCTACGTCGGCGAATATACTGACTTATCCGCTAGTTGCGTACTTCTTCGGTGAAGTGCCGACGCTGTTTTTGCTGTCAAACTTTTTCGCTTTGCCGTACGTAATGGCAATCTACGTCGTTATGCTGGTGCTTTGTTTACTCTCGGTTATCACGACGTGGGGCGGTTTCGTTTGGATACTCAAATTTTTGCTCATTCCGTTCAGGCTATACGTGGGAGCGTTTGGCAGTCTCAATTTCTCGACAATTCCCGTTGCGATGGGAGTCGTCGGTATATTAACTTACACGGCGATAGCGGTCGTTTCATCGAGATACGTATTTCTCACGAGACTGCAGAAGTGCAGGTGTGCGTTGATTATTGCGTCTGCGGGACTGGTTATAGGTGCGGTTGCGCAACTTATCGTATATCTGACTTGCGACTTTGTGCCTGCCGAAAGTGCGATTTCCCTTATTCTGTCGTAAGGGCAAAATGTCGTTTTTGGATGATAAAACAGCGGATTTACTCATATTATATATTGCACGATAAGGCGTTTTTGCGACGATTTTTCGACATTATACGCTACGTTTGTCGAAAAAACTTAAAAATGTATTGCAAGCACGCGCGTTGTGTGCTAATATATCTATGATTATGATACTCTTAAAAGGGGTTAAGAATTATGATTGAAAATCTCAAATTGGGTCCTTTTGACGGATATTCCGCACTCATCGTGATCATCGTGTTCGTGCTTGCGCTCGTTGCGCTCGTCGCGGTGCTTGTCGTGAGTATCATCAAAACGATTAAAGAGCGTAAAGACGCAAAAGAAGATAAAGCGGAAAACGATTTTTATTCCGAGTACGGAGTCAATGCCGAAGAAATGCGACTCAATCAGAAACTTGCTCGTTTGCGCGGTGAAGTTAAGAACGCTATGCGCGGCAAAAAGTCTGCGAAGAACGCACCCGTAGACGATGCTCCCGTTGCGGAAAACGAAGCCGAAGAAACGCCCGTCGAAGAAGTTAAAGAAGAACCGACGCCGGAAGTTGCTCCCGTCATCGAACCCGTAGCGGAAGAGAAGGTAGAGCCTACTCCCGTTGAAGAAAAAGTCGAAGAGCCAGCACCCGTCGAAGAACCCGTGCAAGAGCCTGTCGCAGAAGAAATCAAGGAAGAGCCGAAGGAAGAAGTCAAGCCCGAAACCGTCGAAGCGGTGAATGAAGGCACGAAACCCGAAGCGGTTGAACCGGTCAAGGAAGAAGAACCCAAAAAGCAAGGCGTTGCTCAACCCGCTACAAAGAAAGTCGTCAAAAAGAAACCGGACGACTGGTCTAAGTACGACGGAACTTACGAAGGATACTATTACGATCCCGAAGACGCTTGCTATTACGAAGGCACTCCGTCTCCCGCTCTTGCCAAAAAACTCGCAGCCAAAGAAGCCGAGCTTGAAGCTCTCAACGCAAACAAGGACAAGAAAGTCATCATCAAGAAAATTGCTCCGCCGTTTGCCGCTCTCAAAACTCCCAAGAACGCAAGAAAAGCACCGCAAAAAGTTGCAGGCTTTGACGAATCCGTCATTTACGGCAAATACATCATCGAGCACGTTGACAAAGAAGACGGCACGCAAGAGTATTTCTACACGCTCTACGATGCCAGCGGCAACGACATCTACGAAAGCTCCAACTACACCACCAAGGAGTACTGCGAGCGCGCAATCAATCGTTTCAAATCGCACGCCATCATCGGAACGTACACCATCGAAGCCGCCGACGGCAAATTCTTCTTCGTTCTCAAACGCAAGACGTACGTCCACAAGGGTGCGCCGCAAAACACTTTTGAAGATGCCAATGCGCGCATGAAAGAGATTAAGTCGTTTGCGCAGACTGATATTATCCGCGAACAGTAAAATAATGCGCTATTGAGCGCATAACTTCGGACGCGATTGACGCAAAGCGTAACAATCGCTATTCCGTCACTTCGTTCCTTACAACACCCATCCGCTTCAAAATCACGTACTATCTGTACGTTGGGTTTTGTTTCGGATGGGTGTTTCCTTGTTCTGCATCTCAATATCTCATTATTTGCAGTACATTAGGGTTGCCGTTGGCGTGGCTCTTTCTTGTTCTTCATCTAAATATCGCAGTTTTACAAATAAAAATCTATTGTGAATAATTGCGCCCGAAACGTACTTATAAACGGAATGTGTAACTTAAAAGACGGAACACGAGCCGCAACGGCGGCGAGCAAATAAGCGCCGAGCTTGATGGTTGTACGAGCGACTGCGCCGTGTTGTTGGCTACTGCCTGGCGCACAAAGCGTGGTGGCATAATGAGAGAATGGTACTTATCTATGCGAGTGCCGACTTCCCATCTTCGAGCGACGTGTGCCTAAGAATAGAAAGCACTATGTTCGAGAAGTAGGGGAATGCCCGAAGGGAAGGGGTAATATTGCATTTGAGTTTTAATTGTCAAAGGTTGTGTTGCATTTATACTAACATTTATATTTACAAAATGCGGCGGACAATTTATAATATACAAAAAACCGTGCAGGTGAATTATGGATTTTGCAAAGATTAAAAGCAATCTTGAAAATCGTGGTTTTATCGTTTCGTGCTTTGAGACCGCAAAGGCTGCAAGCGAGTATCTCGACAGCCAAATAGACGGCAAAAGCGTCGGTTTTGGCGGATCGGTCACACTCGATCAAATGGGCGTGCTCAAAATGCTTGAAAAGCACAACAAAGTGTTGTATCGCTTTGACAATCCCGACGGCAAGTCGCCTGTGGATATCATGAAAGAAGCTCTCACTGCTGATGTCTTTCTCACGTCGGCAAACGGCGTTGCCGAGACGGGCGAAATCATCAATATTGACGGCAACTGCAACAGAGTGGCAGGTGAGTTTTATGGGCACGAAAAGGTGTTTTTCGTTATCGGTAAAAACAAGATCGCGCCCGACTATGACAAGGCGCTTTGGCGCGCTCGCAACATTGCCGCACCCAAGAATGCACAACGCCTAAACAAAAACACGCCGTGCGCCGTGAAAGGCGACAGATGCTACGATTGTTCAAGCCCGGAGCGCATTTGCAAAGGTCTTGCCGTGCTTTGGAAGAAACCCACCAATTGCCCCTATGAAATTGTTTTGATAAACGAAGATTTGGGATATTGAGCAATATTTGCTATGCAAAATTAAACTCGGCAATCTCGTCTTAACCGCTAGGTTGCGCTCTCACACGGTTTTGTCCGCAAAATTTATCAAATATCGGTTGACAACGTAGCGGTTGTAACAGAAAAAGGAGCGATTTTTGCTCCTTTTCAAATTATATTATGTTTTTTTATAATTCAAAATATCATTGTAAGCCGTCTGTTTTTTTGCCCAAATCAGTTTGCGATTGGGCGCAGTCTTCGGCGTGTTCCGTGTCGTTGCCGCTTGTTTTGCCGGTTGACGGATTGTCCGAGCGTTCGATTTGAACGCATGCTTGCGGTGCGGATTGTTCGTCCGTTTTATCGTCTGTTTTTGCGTTTGCCGCTTTCTTTTCACGAGTTGTTTTGACAAGTTTTTCAAATGCTATAGTGATTGGTTTGTCGATGAGAAGACGCAATTGTTCAATCGCCATACAAACAAAGAACGTTGCCGCAATAAAACCGAGCATAATCAAGAATGACACGTTAGAATCGTAAAATTTGCTTGCATGGAAGATGTTTTGATACATATATCCGCGCATTTCGTTGCTGTCGTGAATAAGATATATGCCAAACATCGTTGCGGATACGCACGTGACAAATTTCGACAAGCGCACGGAAGTGGTTTTCACGTCTTTAAGAGCGACAAGCAGAATGATTGCCGATGCCGAGCGCACGATAGAGCATTGTGCGGTGTTGCAAAAGTATCCTGCAACCAAAGTCGCGCTGTATGCGAGAATTGGCACAAATATCCACTTTTTCGGCACTTTCACGTCATATTTTCTCACGAACGCCGCAATGAAGTATAGCATTATGAACCAAATCACGTTGTATCCGTCACCCATGGCAAGTTGCGGAAGTACGTGAACGTCGCCCGTGAGTATGCCGAGCACGATAAAGACGGCGCATGCCGCAAAGTGCGTCTTTTTGTCTATGCGCGCGATAACGACGTTGAGAAGGGGAGATGCCAGCATCATAAAGATGTATGCCGAGAAAAACCAGTATTTGCCGCATATCACTGGAAAAAGCGAAGACAAAAGCCAGTTCCAAGAGAAACTCTCTTTGCCGTATATGCACAAAAACACGACAAAAAGCGTCATGCTGTATCCCCACACTTGCGCGTAGAGTTTTGCAAGACGTTGCCATTTGAGTTTTTTAGACGTGCAAGTGAAGTACGCACCGATAAGCACGAAAAGATTGACGGACGGATTGAACAAAGACGTCAATATTCTTCCGAAGACGAAATTTGCGCCCGTCATGTTGTTTGCAAAACCGCCGTGCCCCAAGAAGTGTGAGCTTACGATCAAAAACATCGCAACGATGCGCGCAAGGTCAAAAGCGCAGTTGCGCGGTTGTTTCATAGTCGGCGCGGTTGCGGTTGAAAGTTGAATTGAGTTTTCTTTTTCCTGTTCCATAAAACGATTATACAACTTATCGATGTGGCAAGCAAGCAAAACGCAATGCCACGCAAAGTTTGCAAGCAACAATGCAAAGTTTTAGCTCGCAACAAAAAAAGCACAAGCGTCGCACTCTGCGACGCTTGTGCGGTTTTTTATGGTTTTCACGCAAAACGAGCGGTTAGATGCGTGATTTTGATTGATAAAAGTCTTACTTTGCCAACGATTCGAGGATCTTCTCGCTCTTTTGTGCCACTTCTTTGAGTGCGCCGTCTTCAAAGGGGGAGTTGATGCCTGCTTCTTTTAGCATGTCGGTGAACAGCTCCGTTCCGCCTTTTGACGTGAAGGTGAGATAACGGTTGAATGCGTCTTGATAGTCGTCAAGTGATTTGAACAAGAATTGCAAAGCGTCCGATTGCGCAAGGCAGTAGTCGATGTAGTAGAAGGGCGATTCGTATATGTGCATTTGATATTGCCATCTCGTGCCTTTGTCGAAGTAGCGCATGCCCTTGGTGTTGAGATAGGGGCGGAATTTTGCCTCGAGTTTGTTCCATTCTTCGTTGCGTTGTGCAGGGGTAAGCTCGGGATGCTCGTATACGACGTGTTGGAAAGCGTCCACGATCGTGCCGTAGGTCAGGAAGGACAGATTGTCGAAAAGGTGCTTGAACTTGTAGTCGTTTGCACGATCTCCGAAGAATTTGTCCATAAACTTCCAGCAGAAACATTCCATGCTCATAGAGTGCGTTTCGGCGGTTTCCATTCCGAGTGCGGCTTCTGTGTCAAGGTTGTTTTTGAAAGACAGATAACTTGCAAAAGCGTGACCTGCCTCGTGCGTCAACACGTCCACGTCGCCCGACGTTCCGTTGAAGTTGGCAAGGATGAAGGGTTGCTTGTATTTGGCAAATTCCGTGCAGTAGCCGCCACCCCATTTGCCTTCGCGCGACATAACGTCAAAAGCGTCGTTTTCTATCATCATATCGATGAAATCGCCCGTTTGCTTGCTCATCTCGTGGTACATTTCGCGACCTTTTTCAAACATTTGCTCGGCGTTGAGAATGGGGGCGGGATCGCCCGATGCAAAGCACACGCCGTAGTCGTAGAGTTTCATATCGTCAATGCCCATGCTCTTTGCGCGAGCGGTGCGGATGCGGCTGACAACGGGCACGATGTCGTTGAGCACGTTTTGACGGAATTTTTCCACTTTTTCGCGGTCATAGCAAATTCTGCCCATACGATAATAGCCAAGCTCCACAAAGTCTTTGTATCCCATCTTTTTCGCCATGCGGTCACGCACTTTTACAAGTCTGTCAAACGTGCCGTCAAGGATATCGCTGTTTTTCTCAAACACTTCGCCGAGCGCGTCATAGGCTTCTTTTCTCGTCTCGCGGTCTGCGTCTTCCATATATCTGCGAAGTATGGTCAGCGGCATTTTCTCTCCGCGGAAATCGACGGTGAATTCGCTCATAAACTGTGAATATTCGTTGACGATTGCGCTCTCTTCTTGCAGATCGGGCACAATGCTCTCGTCAAGTGCTTTGAGCGAAACTTCATAGTTTTTGTACACGGTGACGGGCAGTCTTTTTTCGACTTCCGCGCGGAAGGGCGTTGACATCATCGCTTGCATATACGCAATTTGCACACCCGACAGCAAGGGAGCGTTTTGCTCATAGTATTCTTTCTCCGCCTTGTAGAATTCGTCTTTGGTGTTGCAAGACCAACGCATATAGGACAATGCGCTTTCTGTGTTCAATTCTTCGGTGACGGAGAGCAGTTGTTTTCTTGCCGCAAGCACGTCATCGGCGGACTTTGCGTTCTTTATACTCTCGATGCACTTTTCATACGCCTTTTTCACGTTTTTGACGTCGCATCTTTGATAGGGAATATCGCAAACTTTCATAAAAACTCCTTTTATATAGATATATATTTATAACTATAAAACATTTATGAAACCATTATTTGACAACATTGCCGATTTGTCAAGAAAAATGAGAGCGAATAAGACATAAAACAAGCACCCGACAAAAATATGCCGAGTGCTTGTGATTTTTTTGATATTGTAATGCAATGTTTACTTTGTAAGTCCTTCTTGCACTGCGACTGCGCAAGCGAACGATTTTTGCGCACCAGAAAAGGCACTCAAATGAGTGCCTTTTGTGTTACGGTGCTATTTGCGCAAATCAATCTTTCGTTGACTTGCGCAAATAGATTATTTCGTCAAGCCTTCTTGTACTGCGACCGCACATGCGACCGAAGCACCAACCATCGGGTTGTTGCCCATGCCGATAAGGCCCATCATTTCGACGTGTGCAGGGACGGATGAAGAACCTGCAAATTGTGCGTCGGAGTGCATTCTGCCCATCGTGTCGGTCATGCCGTAAGATGCGGGACCTGCTGCCATGTTGTCCGGGTGAAGAGTTCTGCCCGTGCCACCGCCGGATGCGACGGAGAAGTATTTCTTGCCGTGGTCGACGCACCATTTCTTGTAAGTGCCTGCAACGGGGTGTTGGAAACGAGTCGGGTTTGTGGAGTTGCCGGTGATGGAGACGTCAACGTCTTCAAGACGCATGATTGCAACGCCTTCGGTGACGTCGTCGCAACCGTACACTTTGACAGCGGCTCTTTCGCCGTTGGAGTATGCGGTTTCTTTGACGACGGACACTTCGCCTTTGTAGTAGTCCATTTTGGTTTGGACATAAGTGAAGCCGTTGATACGGGAGATGATGAATGCGGCGTCTTTGCCGAGACCGTTGAGAATGACTTTAAGGGGAGTCTTTCTGACTTTATTTGCGGTTCTTGCGATACCGATTGCGCCTTCTGCCGCAGCAAAGGATTCGTGACCTGCAAGGAATGCGAAGCACTTGGTGCTTTCTCTAAGGAGCATTGCGGCGAGATTGCCGTGTCCGAGACCGACTTGACGTTGTTCTGCAACAGAGCCGGGGATGCAGAAGGATTGAAGTCCTTCGCCAATTGCTTCTGCGGCGTCTGCAGCGTTCACGCAGTTTTTCTTGATTGCGATTGCGCAGCCGACAGTGTATGCCCAAACGGCGTTTTCAAAGCAGATGGGTTGCACGCCTTTGACAATTGCTTCGCAATCAACGCCTTTTTCAAGGCAAATCGCTCTTGCGTCTTCAAGGTCTTTGATGCCGTATTGAGCAAGAACTTTGTTGATTTTGTCTATTCTTCTTTCATAACCTTCAAATGTGACACTCATAGTTGAATCTCCTTATTCGTGGCGTGGATCGATCCACTTCACAGCGCCGTCTTCGGCTTTGTATCTGCCGTAGGTGCCGGTGCATTTTGCAAGTGCTTCGTTTGCGTCGACGCCTTTCTTGATCATTTCCATGAACACGCCGAGTTTGCAGAATTGATAGCCGATGATCTCGTCGTGTGCGTCGAGAGCGACTTTCGTGACGTAACCCTCAGCCATTTCGAGATAACGGGGTCCCTTTGCAACGGTGGAGTACATCGTGCCCACTTGGCTTCTCGTGCCTTTGCCGAGATCTTCGAGACCTGCGCCGATGACGAGACCGCCTTCGGAGAATGCGGATTGCGTTCTGCCGTAAACGATTTGCAAGAAGAGTTCACGCATTGCGGTGTTGATAGCGTCGCACACAAGGTCGGTGTTGAGCGCTTCGAGAATGGTCTTGCCGGTGAGAATTTCAGCCGCCATAGCCGCAGAGTGAGTCATACCGGAGCAACCGATAGTTTCAACGAGTGCTTCCTGAATGATACCGTCTTTGACGTTGAGCGTGAGTTTGCAAGCGCCTTGTTGCGGTGCGCACCAACCGATGCCGTGGGTGAGACCGCTGATGTCCTTAATCTCTTTCGCTTGAACCCATTTTCCTTCTTCGGGAATAGGAGCGGGACCGTGATTAGGGCCTTTTGCAACGCAACACATGTTTTCAACTTCACTTGAATATTGCATAGATAAATGTCTCCTTAAAGAGTTTATTTTATTTTTGGTCGATGACATTTTATCATATAGATAAAGTTTTATCAAGAAAATACGGAAAAATATCTTTGACGATTTCAAATATAAACGATTTTGATGCCGTAAAGGGCGATATAGTGGAAAAACAAGTTGCCAAAAGGTGCCGATAGTGGTACACTTATCTATACAAATACTATTCCAAAAGGATATAAATATGGCACAAAACATTATCGACCAACTTCGCGAACGCGGTTTAGTCAAACAAGTGGTTTTTGAAGAAGACCTGAAAAAGTTGCTTGACGAAGGTCCGCAGTCTTTTTACATCGGTTTCGACCCGACTGCAGACAGTCTCCATGTCGGTCACTTCATGCAAATGATAGTGGCAAAACGCTTGCAAGACGCAGGACATCGTCCCATCATTCTCATCGGCGGTGGCACGGCTATGGTCGGCGACCCGTCGGGACGTACGGACATACGTTCCATGATGACGAAAGAGACAATCCAACACAACGTCGATTGTTTCAAAAAGCAAATGGCAAAATTCATTCGTTTCGACGGTGAAAACGCCGCGATTCTCGTCAACAACGCAGACTGGCTTCTTGATTTGAATTATATCGACTTCTTGCGTGAAGTCGGCGCAAACTTCTCGGTCAATCGTATGCTCACGGCAGAGTGCTACAAGCAACGTCTCGAGAAAGGTTTGACTTTCCTTGAATTCAACTACATGCTCATGCAGTCCTATGACTTTTTGGTGCTCAACAGAAAGTACGGTTGCGTGCTTCAATGCGGCGGTGACGATCAATGGTCAAATATGCTCTCGGGCGCGGATCTTATCCGCAGAAAAGAGCAAAAAGACGCTTTTGCAATAACTTTCGGCTTGCTCACGACCTCTGAAGGCATCAAGATGGGCAAAACCGCAAAAGGCGCGGTGTGGCTCGATCCCAACAAGACCGCTCCGTACGATTTCTTCCAGTATTGGAGAAACATTGCGGATGCGGACGTAGAAAAGGTGTTCAGATTCCTTACGTTCTTGCCGCTTGACGAGATAAGAGAACTCACTCGATACAACGACGAGCGTATGAACAAGGCAAAAGAACGCCTTGCGTACGAACTCACCAAAATGGTGCACGGCGAAAAGGAAGCGGACGACGCTCTCCAAAAGGCTCGTGCGGCGTTCTCGGGCGATAGCGAAAATATGCCGAGCGCGGTTATCCCCAAGGGTATGACGAGCGTTGCGGATATTCTCGTTGCGGTTGCAAAAGTGCCGTCAAAGGGCGAAGCGAAACGTCTTATCCAAGGCGGTGGCATCTCTATCGACAACCAAAAAGTCGCGGATATTATGGCGCAAATCACCGACAGCCAAATTGCAAACGGTTTCGTGTTGCAAAAAGGCAAAAAGAATTTCTACAAGGTCAGCGTAGAGTGAAAACGTACAAATACGTCGATGGCGAATACGAGATAAAAACCGAGATTAAACGCTCGGTTTTTATCGCTAGCGTCAAGGGCGAAGTGGACGAAAAGCAATCAGAAGAGTTTGTAAAATCAATCCGAAAAAAATACCCGGACGCAACGCACAACTGTTATGCGTACGTTGCGGACGAGCTTGGCAACGTCACTCGTTTCAGTGACGACGGAGAGCCGTCCGGCACGGCGGGGCAACCCATTCTCGACGTCATTCGCAAGCAAGGTCTCGTAAAAACGGCAATTGTCGTGACAAGATACTTCGGTGGAATAAAACTGGGCGCGGGCGGACTTGTCGGAGCGTATTCGCAGACGGCGGCAAGCGGTGTTGCTATGGGCAAAATATCAGTCAAGACCGAGTGTGTCGCGCTTGAAATATCTGCCGATTATCCGACTTTTGCCGTCGTTGAAAAACACATCCGAAAAGGAGATGCGATAATCGACGACATAAGCTACGGCGACGGAGTGAAATGCAAGGTTTTCGTCAGTGAAGACGATGCAAAATCGTTTGCGGATAAAATATGCGAGATGTCGGCAGGAAGAGCGCACGTTGAGATTTTGAACGAAAAACGATTTGAAAAAATCGCGCAATAGTTTGAGTTTTACTCTTGTAAAATCTTTGAATCCGCAAAGCAAAAAATACAAAATATTGCGTTAGATATACGAAAACATGTGTTTGTGGTGAAATATGTCCGAAGAAGTGAAAGAGTATTTGCTCGATGAAGAAAGAGCACAAAAAGCATACAATGCGCTTGTGAAATATCTTGCGCTTTCCGCACGTTCTGAAAAAGAATGCAAGGAAAAACTATATGGCAAAGGATACCACAAAGACGAAGTGGAATTTGCAATAGGAAAAGCAAAAAAATACAATTACATCAATGACGAAGAATACGTGCGCACGTATCTTTTGTTCAATTCAAACAGATACGGCGCAAAGAAAATCGCATACAAACTCGTCAACGAAAAAGGCGTTGACAAAAAACTCGTGGACAATATTTTGCTTGACGCAAAAGACGACGAAAAAGAATATGAGCTTGCGCTGAAAATGGCGCAAAAGTATGCCAAATCGCGCAAAATCGTCGATAAAACGGGCGCGCAGAAAATCAGTGCGCATCTATATTCAAAAGGATTCGATTTTGCAATAATCAATAAAGTTATCGCAAAACTGTTCGACGATATTTTTATCGAGTGATATATCGATAATATAGTTTTTATTTGAACAAAAAAAAGCCGATTACAATCGACGGAGAAAAATAAAAAATCTCATGCTTTTTCAAAGCGGTTGAACCGACAAAACAAACGACAATACAAATCTTTCATGTTTCAAAAAATCCAAGTGATACGAGCAACGCTTCGTTGACTTTGGTCATCATATTGATCGGCAATTCGCCGATTTTTTCTTTTAGGCGTTTTTTGTCAAGCGTTCGTATTTGTTCGAGCAAGACGACGCTGTCTTTTGGAAGTCCGAATTTGCCTGCCGGCAGTTCGATATGCGTCGGCAGTTTTGCTTTTCCGAGTTGCGACGTGACCGCAGCGGCGATAATGGTCGGACTATACTTGTTTCCCACGTTATTTTGAACTATTAGAACGGGACGCACGCCCCCTTGCTCGCTGCCCACCACCGGTGATAAATCGGCATAATACAATTCGCCACGTTTGACCATATCCATACTCGCAAAAAATTATTGTCAACATTCGCTTTCTTTATGCATAAACTTTCAAAAAACGAACGTCTACCGTATTTTATGCCTGTCGCTTGCAAAACAGTGAGAGATTGTGTCGCACTGCGCCGTATAATCGGAAAATCAGAAAGGAAAATTTCAGTTTTTACATAAAGAAACGGACGTCTTTCAATCAAAAATTGAAAACGAAATTTTCGCGACGATAGCGTGCATTTGACAAACTATACGGTTAGATAATCGGAAAGGTGGTTTTATGAAAGTCGGAATTGTTGGTTACGGAAATCTCGGCAAGGCATGCGAAAGAAGTGCGGTTGAACAGGGTGACGAAGTCGTCGGATTATTTACAAGAAGAAAACCGTGCGAAATCGTTTCGCCTTACGGCACGAAAACGTATGCGCAGGAAGACGTTTTCGAGTTCAAAGACAAAATCGACGTGCTTGCGTTGTGCGTCGGCTCGAAAAACGACCTTATAGGAGTTGCAAAAAGCGTTGCAAACGAGTTTAATACGGTGGACTCTTTCGACACTCACGCAAAAATGACGGAATACGCAGAGTTTATGCGGCAAAAAGTCACTGATAAGTTGAGTTATATTGCAATAGGTTGGGACCCCGGTCTGTTTTCGCTTATGCGTGCGTTGATGTGTTCGGTGACGAAAAACGGAGATTTGCAAACGTTTTGGGGCAAAGGTGTGTCGCAGGGGCACGGAGAAGCGATACGACGTATAAAAGGCGTTAAAAACGCCGTGCAATACACAATACCCAAGCAATCTGCGCTCGATGCAGTGCGGAACGGGCAAGGCAAAACTTTGTGCGAGCGGGATAAGCATCTAAGGGAATGTTTCGTTGTGCTCGAAGACGGCGCAGACGGTGAATTTATCGAGAAAACGATAAAGAGTATGCCCGATTATTTTGTAAATTACGATACGATAGTGCATTTTATCGATGAGAAAGAATTCGAAAAGGAGCATACGGGCATGGCGCACGGCGGTTTTGTGCTTGAAAAAGGATTGTCGAACGGATATTCCAGCGATATGGAATTCAACCTTAAACTGCAATCGAATCCCGATTTCACCGCAGGAGTGCTTATGGCATATGCCAAATCTTGCGTAAAAGAGTATCAAAGCGGTGTAAGGGGAGTAAAAACCATTCTCGACGTGCCGATTGTAAGTCTTTTGAGCGACAAATGGATTGACAACGTAAAGCGGTTTATCTAAAATATTATTTGAAAATCGACGCATCGCAGGATAAAACGTCGCAAACATGCCGAATCCATGCGTTGATTCGAAAATGATTTTTGGAGATACCGATGATAGACTACGAATATATATTGTTTGACCTTGACGGAACGCTGATTGACAGCAAGCCGGGCATTGTGGAATGTATCCGCTATGCACTCGACCACGAGAGCGTGTCGTACACAAACGAGATCCTCGACAAAATGATAGGACCGCCTTTTAGGGTGAGCATGCACGATTTTTTGGGACAGGACGAGAAGAGCATTGAAAAACTCATAAGTCTTTATCGCGGAGAATACGAGAAATACGGCTGGAAACATTGTGAGGTTTTCTGTGGTGTAAAAGAAATGTTGCACGAACTCAAAGCCGCAGGAAAACGCCTTGCCGTTGCAACGAGCAAACCAATCAAATTTACAAACATGATTGTCAAAGGCTTTGATCTTGAAAAGTATTTTGATGTGGTGGGCGGCGCATCGAGCGACGCAAGCAAAGAAGCAAAGTGCGACGTGATAAACGACGTTCTTTCAAGGCTTTGCGTGACGGACAAATCAAAAGTGCTTATGGTGGGCGACCGTATGTACGACATAGACGGAGCCCATATTTGCGGCATTGACGTGTGTGCCGTCTTGTACGGATATGGTGACAGGGAAGAGTTTGAAAAGCACGATGCAGAGTATATCGTAAAAAATCCGAGCGACGTTGTAAACCTTGTGTTGAAACGTTGAAGGCGATTGAATTTTGTATAATAAAAGACAAGGTTTTCGGCTGCAAACAAATGCCCGAAGACCTTGTTTTTTATATGTTTTTTTCATAATA
>ENA-USUJ01000201-USUJ01000201.1-human-gut-metagenome-genome-assembly--contig:-NODE-201-length-49753-cov-12.104437_pt1 | contig 49753 bp, 45 predicted proteins | sample MGYA00250061_ERZ773398 | MGnify/ENA primary metagenome ERZ773398 (study PRJEB29103, sample SAMN06111992) | human gut metagenome | biome: human gut; feature: ankylosing spondylitis patient; material... | reverse complement strand
AAACAGACGTTGCTTGGAACGATTCAGCCGCTGGAACGAACCGTGGAACTGCTCGAACAGCGAAACAAGGAACTGGAACAGGAGAACCAGAAGCTGAAACAGATGCTGAAAAAAGTAGCAGATGATGCAGAGGGGCTTTTTGAAGAGTGTGCGGAATATAGCCCGTATGAAGAATGTTTAGCAAACGAATACTGCCACTGCTGCAACAGTGATTGTGACGGGTCGCAATGCAAATGGCGGTATGAAGATGATGTAAAAAAGCTGCTGAAAACAAAGGAGAAATGAGGATGACGAAAGAAGACCTGACACAATGCAATGCCAAATGGAAAGAACTGCATCAAATCGAAACACTGCTTACAGAGATTCAGGCAGATGCACGCAGTACGAGAGCGGTTTGCTATGACAGCGAGCCAAAGCATAAAGGTGAGCCGATTCCAGCCGTGCAGACGTACGTGGAACGGCTGGAAGAACTATCGAATTGGTATGAACAGTTAAAAGGCAGCCTGATGAAAGACATCCGACAGGTAGAACAGGAAATTTCAAAGCTGCCGCCGGATTTACGGGTATTGATGCGGTATCGGTATGTGCAAGGAAAAAAATGGGAATGGATTAACGGGAAGATGTACATTTCAGAATCAAAGTCCAAAAGGATGCATAAAAGGGCTTTGAAACTATTAGAAGTTGGACTTGTTTGACACAGTTACAATGTGCTATAATAGTAATATCGAAAAATGAAATCCGGATGGGAAGTTCTCCCGTCCGGATTTTTTATACCTGAAAAACGGAGGGAGGGAGGATGAAACAAAATGAAACAAAAACAGAATGCAACATCATAGATGCACGCATGGCAATTGCCGCGGAATTGCTTGCAAATCCGGACTTCTCCGGCACGAAAGAAGAGATTGCAAGAGAAGCCGGTGTTTCACGGGCTACGCTCTACCGCTGGCTGAGGAATCCGGACTTTGTTGCGTTGGTGAATCAGTTGGTTGCTCAGTACGCAGATGCAGAACTTGCAATGGTTTGGAAATCGCTCTGCAAACAGATACAAGCCGGAAATCTACAGGCAATCCGCTTATACTTTGAATTGCGAGAACGTGGCAAACAGACCGCATCCAATCAGTTGCAAGACCAAACATCCAAACTTTATGAAACATTAGGAGCAGACGATGAAACCAATTACGAAACTTTCGCCGAAGCAGAAACTGGTGCTGAAATGGGCACATCTGACCAAGTTCAAAAATCGGAAAGCAATCATCTGTGACGGGTCAGTGCGTTCCGGCAAAACCGTTTCTATGATTCTGGGCTTTGTACATTGGGCGATGCGATTTTTTGACGGGAAAAATTTCGGCATCTGCGGAAAGACCATCAGCAGCACAGAACGCAATATCATCCTGCCGCTGCTGAATATGCCGGACATTACCGACTATTATTCTTTACAATACATCCGTGGGGAAAATAAGCGAATTATTATCCAAAGCGGAAGCCACACCAATACATTCTTCATCTTCGGCGGTAAGGACGAAAGCAGTTATACACTGGTACAGGGCATCACATTAAGTGGTGTCCTTTTTGATGAAGTGGCATTGATGCCGAAGTCCTTTGTGGATCAGGCAGTTGCAAGAACGCTGTCAGAGCCAGAAGCCCGATATTGGTTCAACTGCAATCCGGAATCGGCGGAACATTGGTTCTATAAAGAGTGGATTTGCAACACCCGTCAGAAAAAGGCGTTGCACTTACATTTCACGATGCAGGACAACCCCATTCTGTCGCCAGAGCAAATTGCAGATGCAGAACGGTTGTATACCGGAGTCTTTTATAATCGCTATATCAAAGGGCTGTGGTGCGTTGCAGAAGGGCTGATTTATCCGATGTTTGACAAGGCGGTGCATGTCAAATCTTTGCCGCATCCGCAGGGCGAATGGTATGTTTCTGTTGACTACGGCACACTAAACGCTTTTTCTGCGGGGCTGTGGTGCTATGATGGAACAACCGCCTATCGGGTCGCTGAGTATTATTACAGCGGCAGAGAACAGAAGCGACAGCGTACCAATACCCAATATTTGCAGAGTATTCAACAGCTGACCGCCGGGAAATCCATTTCGGCGGTGATTGTCGACCCGTCCGCTGCCAGCTTTATTGCAGAACTGCGGCAGGCAGGCTTTTTGGTGCGAAAAGGAAAAAATGATGTGGTCGAGGGCATCCGGCGAACGGCGGCTGCTCTGGAACAAGGAAAGCTGCTGTTTTCGCCGGATTGCAAAAACAGCTTTCGGGAGTTCGCCCTTTATCGCTGGGACGAATCCAGCAGCCAAGACCGCCCCATTAAAGAAAATGACCATGCGATGGATGACATCCGTTATTTTGTATCCACCATCCTGCGAGAACAGCCAAAGCCGACCAGAATCGGAAAATTTTAACCGGAAAGAAGGGACACAATGTACCGAAGACCGTTTTATTATATTCAGTCGCCGGAAAAACCGCTGACCATCGAAAAGCTGCAATACTGGTTACAGCAACACACAGTGGACTGCAAACGGCTGCAATATCTGAAAGATTTGTACGAGGGACGGCATCCCATTCAGCTGCAACCAAAGAAAGAGCCGTGGAAACCGGACAACCGCATTATCTGCAACTTTGCAAAATACATTGTCGATACCTTCAACGGCTACTTCATCGGGATTCCTGTCAAAACCATGCACCCAGATGCAGCCGTTGCAGAAACATTGGAAGCCATTCAGCAGTACAATGACCAAGACGACAGCAACTATGAACTTGCAAAATATTGCAGCATTTACGGGAACGGGTTTGAATTGCTTTACACAGACGAAACCGCCCACATCTGCACAACCTATCTTTCCCCGCTGGAATGCTTTGTTGTCTATGATGATTCCGTTGCAAGAAAACCTTTGTACGGGGTGCGATACTACCGGACAACGGATAACATCCTGATGGGCAGTGTTTACAGCCAAACGGAAGAAATTCCGTTCTCAGATGCGGGGGACGGACTGCGGTTTGATGACCCGAAGCCGCATTACTTCGGCGGCGTTCCGCTGATTGAATATATTGAAAATGAAGAGCGGCAGGGAGCATTTGAACAGGTGGAAAGTGCTATCACGGCGTATGAAAAGGCAATCTCAGAAAAAGCCAACGATGTGGATTACTTTGCGGATGCGTATTTGCTGCTGATGGGGCTGCAGGTGGACGAAGAAAATCTGCATACCATTCGCAGCGACCGTGTGATTCACGTGCCGCCGATGGATGCGGACGATATAAACGCCATTCGGGTCGAATTCCTGCAAAAGCCTGGGTACTGACATGGAAGCTATTCAGAATGCCTATCAGGGTTTTGCAAAACAAAACTACACGATGTTAGATAATCTAAAACTCGGTTATGGTGGTACCCGGAGCGAAATGGAACGACTGCTTGAAGATGCTACACAGCTTTCTGGCGTTGAATTTGATATAAATTCTTATGCGGATATAGTTGATGCAATACATGTCGTACAGAACGAAATGGGAATCACAGGAACTACCGCCAAGGAAGCGGCAACTACAATCCAGGGTTCTATCGGTTCAATGAAGTCTGCATGGACAAACTTCATGACTGGTATGGCGGACCCTTCACAGGATTTTGATGCATTGCTTGGAAATCTTGTTGATTCTGTTGTGACGGTGGCGGACAATCTTGTGCCGAGGATAGCCGCAACACTTCCACGATTGGTGAATGGGCTTATAAGCCTGATACAGGCACTTGTTCCGCAGATACCGGGGATATTGTCGCAGTTATTGCCGGCTATCATAACAGGAGCTACAGATTTGATAAATGGAATTGTTGCGGTGCTCCCACAGTTGATAAGCATATTGTTGCAGTCATTGCCGGCTTTGATTGACGGCATTGTTCAGATATTCAATGGTATTGTAGCGGCATTGCCACAGATTATTCAGATGCTGTGTGATGCACTTCCTGAATTGATACCACTGTTAATATCAGCAGCCGCACAGATGATACTTGGACTGTGTGAAGCATTACCTGAGATTATTCAAGTAATTATAGATTCATTACCTGACATAATTACAAGTGTTGTGGGTGCATTGATAGAAAACCTTCCAATTCTGATTCAAGGAGCGTCGCAACTAATAATCGGGCTTGTAAAAGCTTTTCCACAGATTTTTGTTGTAATGATTAAGGCTGTACCGCAGATTGTAAAACAGCTTGTTGATTCATTCAAAAAAGCTTTTCCGGATGTTGCCGAGTGGTTTGGCAATAAATTCCATGGAGCTGTAGAGCGAATCAAAAAGGTATTTTCTGTCGTTGGAGATTTCTTCAAAGGAATATGGTCAGGTATCAAAGACGCATTCGGGTCCGTGGGCACATGGTTCCATGACACTTTCTCAAAGGCATGGCAGAAAGTAAAAGATGTATTCAGCAAAGGTGGAGAGGTATTTAGTGGCATCAAGGAAGGCATTGATAAAACATTCAAGAAAGTTGTTAATGCAATAATCAAGGGCATTAATACTATCATTTCAAAGCCATTTGAAACGATAAATAACGTATTCAGCCGATTAAAAGACATCAAAATAGCCGGATGGCATCCGTTTTCATGGCTGAAGGAATTTGGAGTGCCGAAGATTCCTGAACTTGAACTTGCAACAGGAACCATAGTCGATAAAGCGACACCGGCATTAATCGGTGAGGACGGTGCAGAGGCAGTTGTTCCGCTTGAAAAGCACACTGAATGGATTGACAGAGTAGCGGACAAAGTTGTGTCTAAGATGGGCGCAACAAGAAGTGATTCGGTATTGGCTGCAAAAATTGACGAATTAATCAGTTTCGTTAAGTCACTGAAGATATATCTGAATACCGGTGCGCTGGTCGGCGGAATATCAGACGAGATGAATGAAGCGCTTGGTAACATAGCATTTGCGGCAGAAAGGGGCAGATAATGAACGGCGTAACCTTTGGGAGCAAACATTCCTACACTGATTATGGCTTGATTCTGAAATCAAAGACAATCGGTGCGGCGTCAGTTAAAATCAAAACAGTAGACATTGAAGGCGGTCATGGTTCCTTGGACTATACCGCCTTTTTTGGCGAACCGAAGTATAATAACAGGACATTGACCTTCACATTCGCATCAACGAAGAATCCACTGTCGTTTATTCAAAGTTATTCAGATCTGATGAATAGCCTGCATGGGCAGAAGATGAAGATTATACTTGATGAAGATCCGAACTACCATTATGTCGGAAGACTGTCTGTCGGGGATTATTCCACATCAGGAAAGATACCGACTGTCACGGTGACAGCGAACTGTGAGCCATTTAAGTATAAAAATACAATGACAACTGTGTCAAGGACGGTCAGTGGGTCAGCATCAATCACACTGCCTAACATGCGCAAGAAGGTCGTTCCTACAATCACGACAACCGCCGAAATGACTATAGTATTCGGCGGAAGAACATCAACAATGGCAGCAGGTACATTTGTGATTCCAATGCTTGAGTTGACAGAAGGCGATAATGTTGTTACTGTTACCGGAACAGGCAACATCACATTCAAGTATCAGGAAGGGGGCTTGTAAATGGGCGTAAGTGTATATTGTGGACAACTTTTGATATATAGTACGACCATTGACAGCCTGAAGCTTATCGCTCCCAAGGTAACACAGGAAGTCAACAAGACCGGTTCTTTTGAATTTAGCATCTATCCTGACCATCCGTACTATGACCTGATTCACAGATTCACGGATATAATCACTGTGTATGACGATGGTATTTCAGAACCGTTATTCCGTGGACGCATCGTCAAGGACGAAAAAGGATTTTATAACGAAAAGAAAGTCACCTGCGAAGGGGAGCTTGCCTTCCTGCTTGATTCGGTTCAGCGACCGTATTCCTTCCCTGCAGCCGGATACGCAACGACACCCGAAGGACTTCTGAAATACTACATTGACCGCCACAATGCGCAAGTCAGTGATGATAAAAAGTTTACAGTCGGAACGGTCACTGTGACTGATCCGAACGGGTATATTACCCGAAGCAATTCGGACTATGCCACGACATGGAATGAATTGACAGCAAAGCTTGTCAATAGCCTTGGCGGCTATCTGTGGACTCGTCATGTGAACGGCGTGAATTATATTGATTATTTGTCTGATTTCACGACTATATCGAATCAAAAAATTGAATTTGATTCAAACCTTCTTGAATTGACGCAGACCATATCTGCTGAAAGCTTTGCAACAGCCGTTATTCCGCTGGGAGCCAAAGATAAGACATCAGGAAAGCGATTGACGATAGAATCGGTCAACAACAATGTTGATTATGTGTACAATGCCGAAGCTGTGAAAAAATATGGTTATATATTCACTACACAGACGTGGGATGATGTAACAGTTGCAAGTAATCTGAAAGCGAAGGGGCAGGCATATATTGACGGCATAGCACAGTTTACGGCATCAGTAAACGTATCTGCCGCCGATCTGAACGGTACAGGCGTGAATGTCAATTCATTCCGAATCGGGCGGTATGTGACAGTTGAAAGCAATCCGCATGGCATTTCACAGAACTTCGTTGTATCGAAGCTGTCAAGGCAGCTTGACAAACCTGAAGCAACACGCCTGACGCTGGGGGCATCCTTCAAGACTTTGACGGAAAAACAGCATAATACAAATTTGACAATAAGCGATATTGGACTGAGAATTGATTCAACCGAGCAGAAGGTCATTCAGCTTGAAAACGGGTCCATCACCGTATCAGACACAGAACCGGAGTCACATGAAACATTGTGGCTTGATACATCTGTAAATCCGCCATTGTTGAAACGGTATGCACCTGAATATCTGCTACTTGTCGCAGAACCGTCCGATTGGGCGTCAAATTACACATCATATTTCACATTTGAATCATCCACAGGTACCTATTCCGCAGTGGCAGGAAGCACAGCTCCGGAATGGGAAGAAGATACCTATTATCAATACGCCGAGTGGATAACTGTAAATGATACCACGCAGGCCTTCTATGTGATTGAAAAGAATTTGTCGGTGGAAATATCGAAGTCCGAGACCAATATAATGTCAAGAGTATCAGAAGACTATTACTTGAAAGACGAAACTGATTCATTAATCTCATCTGTCAGCACGACCGTTGAGCAGAATAAGAATTCCGTTGATATTCTTTTCAATCAATATTCAGCAAATCTTGAAGATTTGTCTGAAAATACAGATACCAAATTTGAAGAAATCAAGAAGTATATCAGATTCGTTGATGGAAAAATCCTTCTTGGCAAGGTTGGAAATGAACTTGAACTGCAGCTTGAAAATGACCGAATATCATTCTTACAGAGCAATTCTGAAGTGGCGTATTTTAGCAATAACAAGATGTACGTTACAGATGGCGAATATACGAATTCGCTAGTACTTGGACAATTTGCATTTTTGCCGAGGAGCAATGGAAACCTATCTTTCAAGAAATTGGTATAAAGTTCGTACCCATTTCGTACCCAAGCAATATAAAATGATAAAAGAAAAGCCTTAAAATAAGGACATTTGACTATTTGGGGAACGTGCCTTTTAATCAAGTTGTCCGGGGTTCGAGTCCCCGATGGCTCACTGAAATGAAGAATCACGAATGTGATTCTTTTTTTGTGAATCGGGGACTCGAACCCGGGTTTGTCTCGCCTTCGTAAACTCAGGCTCGGTCGGTTCGACGGGATAAAGGTCCGCCGGACCTTTATCTGAATCCGTCTCACCCCCAATGGCTCACTGAAATATTTATTTTATTTATATAACTTCACATTCAAAGAGGTAAAGAAAAATGTATAAGGAGAATGATAATCTGAACAAGGAAGAGATTGATAAATTCAGATCAATGTCTCAAACAGAACGTGATAAACTTCTTGCAGAAAAAGAAAAGGAAGTTTTAAAAGAAAAGAAGAACTAGAAAGTGCTTTTCAGTAGCAGGGACTTTTCTATGTTCAAAAGAAGGAATAATAATGGTTGTTTTTTCTCAATGTATGGATTGTAAAAATTATATAGGCAAAAAGGGGGATGCATTCTGTTGCAAGGCATTTTCGGAAGGTATACCTGACGATATATTTTGGAATAAAAAATATCATGGTGAGCATATAGATGGCGATAATGGGTATCAGTTTGAAAAGATAGATGAAATGTTGTGAGAGGTTTGTATTTACTAATTCACACTTTTTTACAGATTTCGATGCAATCGGTGATAATTTTGCAAGGTTTTTGATATAATATTTTAAATTCTCCATATCCTCTAATATACATATTGCTATATATTATCAGGTTATATTATCACATATAGCAAATTAGTAACACTAAATTGCTGATTTTGACCGTAAAAGGGTGAAAATATCGTATTATATATCGTGATGCCGTTCTTTCGGCGGCGTATAACGCCATGCTGCTATTCCTCCCAAATGGGCGTGTGAACTCACATATAGAAGCATTATGATTTCAAGAGTGGCACGCGAAATGTCATGGCCAACAGAATATTAAGTTATATCAAGTGAAAAAATTGCAGTTCGGATAGGAGAAGAAGTAAAATCGCGAATTCTCCGGCTTTACTTTAGTGTACTACTATGGTAGAATACTAAATAAATGTGCGGAGGATTTTTTGCGCGCAATTGGAATGGAGCAATCTGGTGATATGTCAAGATGATTTTTGAAAAGATTTCGATATGTTTTTCAGAAAAAAGGTAACTTTAATAGACCTATGATTCAAACAAAACATAAGTTCGACTAGTTAAAATCTTTAATTGATGTATCCAGCGATACGCCGGAGTACAATTGGTTTCTGGCCAGCAATCCATAAACCAAACGAACGAATTTACGTGAAGTCAGCGCGAGTGCTCTTTTGTGTTGACGTTTCGGAACTTCATTGTACTTCTTCCGATAGTATGTTCCGTACTCAACGTTGTGTTTTCTCATACTGTTGGCAGCTTCGCCAAGATAGTATCGAAGATAACGATTACCAGCTTTTATCATAGGAGTATCTTCTCCGTCGAAATCACCGGACTGGTTGGATTTCCATGTGAGACCGGCATACTTGGCAAGGGCATCAGATGAATGAAAAGCGGTTATATCGCCTATTTCAGCAATTATGCCACCAGCAAAGACAGGACCGATGCCGTCAATGGATTGAAGAATAATAAAAGCATTTGGGTTCAATCCTTTTATTTCTTTTTCAATAGCATTGTCAATGACTTTGATTTCTCTTTTAAAGGTTTCAATGCAGTTGAAAGAACTGGCAATAGACACATTTAAAGGCCCATAAAGGGCTTTGTCCAGACGATAAGAATCTCTGGCAGCTTTCTTTAATAAATCAGCGGTCTTGCTTATGTCTTTAATGCGGTTGCGGCTTTTCTTTGCAAGGAATGCAATCAGATCTTCTTCGGAAGAATCTAAGATTTCTTCCGGGGAAAAGTATTCCATTAATACACTGGAAGATGTAGCACCATATATATCGCAGAAAGGCTGATCGTCTCCTTCAAGCATCTGCAATTCACTGAATTTCAGATAAAGATTGGAAACAAGATAAGTTTTCTCTCTTGTCATGCATTCAACAAGGTGAAGGCGATGCCGTGTGAGACGTTTCAAAGCCAGAAACTGGCTGCCACGCCAAGGCTCGGATTCAATGTTTCCAGCTCTTGCATAGTCTGCAATAACAAAAGCATCGATAGGATCCGATTTACCAAGTCCTATATAGCTTTTCTTGTAGTTTGCAGTACATTTAGGGTTCAGGACGAAAACGTAAGGCTTGAACCGCATCAATTCTTCACAGGAAGAAAGATAATTAGCGATATGGATGCTGTAAACAGAAGTTGATTCTAAAGCTGCAACAATCGTAGTTATATCAGGGTGTTCTTTTAAACACTCAAGTATCTTCAATGCTAATTCCTCAGCCCCAGGCTGATTGTTAGCAAAAGAAGAGTTTATGTATTTATTTTTATAAAAATCCAAAGCGCAAACATAGTTGGATTTTGAACTGACGTCAATACCGACGTAAAGCGTAGATAATGGGTTAATCTTTAACATGATATCACCCGCCTTTCCGATTAAGTATTCTTGGAACCTGAAGAAAAAGGTTTATCCTGGGAATCATATGCTGACCGAAACCTCGCGTAATAAGCATGCACCCTGGCAGCTCTTTTGCTGGTGCTGTACGCCAGGGGATGAAACATCTGTGTAAGCGGAATGTGACATATGATTCAGGCTGCAAGCTCCATAAGCAGGCACCGGAGACCGGGCTGAAAGGATTAAAAGCAGTGCCTCTAGACATCAGACTCTGCTGATATCATACCACAGAATAACCTATGAAACTAATAACCAATGTAGATGAGATGGAAAGGGTTTATCCCAGGTGTCTCAGATCATCTATAAATTTATAGAAAGGATAAGTGCATAACCATCATTTCTACTGGCTATACACTTATTATACGAGGATTAATTTTATGAAAAAGAAATTAGCATTAGTTATGGCACTTGCCCTTACTATGGGTATTGCGGCAACAGCGTGCGGCAAGAAGTCAAGCGGGACAGCAGGTGCAGGCTCGACAGATAATAAAGTATACGCTGTTGAGGCGGGTTCAGCAGGAGCGGCAGCAGCTAAGGATAACGGCTGGAAGACCAATGTGGTAGCTGCACAGTCTGATGCCCTTATGGAAGTTGCGTCAGGTACATCGGATGCCGCTATTATCGACCTTCTTATGGCCGGAGCAATGATCGGCGAGGGAACAAGTTATCCGAATCTTAAATATACAGACAAGCTTACAACAGAGGAATACGGTGTTGGATGCCGTAAAGGTTCTGATTTAGTATCTTATATTAACTCTGTCTTTGCATCATCATATGCTGACGGCACTATGAAAGCAACCGCAGAGAAGTATGGCGTTCAGGAAGCTCTTGTTGAGCAGAAAGATGCCGAATATGTTAAGAATGACGATAGTGATGTTGAGTACATTAAAAATAAAGGAACGCTCGTTGTAGGTATCACTGAATTTGAGCCGATGGACTATAAGTCAGAGGACGGCAAAGAGTGGATTGGTTTTGATGCAGATATGGCTAAACTTGTAGCTGAGAAGCTTGGAGTTGAAGTACAGTTTGTTGAGATTGACTGGGACAATAAGTCAATGGAACTTGATTCTAAGACAATTGACGTTGTATGGAACGGTATGACACTTACAGACGAAGTTACGGCTGCCATGGACTGCACCAACGCATACTGCAATAACGCACAGGTTGTTGTTGTATCAAATAAGTAATATTAGGAAAGGTATGCTATGTTTTGGACGGTAACACAGACCCTTTTAAGCGGTCTATTGACAACATTTGAGATATTTGCGTTTACACTGCTTTTTGCACTTCCGCTAGGACTTGTGATTGCATTCGGTTCGATGAGCAAGTTTAAGCCGCTTAAGTGGCTGATTCATACGATTGTGTGGATTATCCGCGGAACGCCGCTTATGCTTCAGCTTCTTATTATTTTTTACGGACCGGGTATGATAGGCTGGCATGTGTGGAGCGGCAACGAGACGGGAAGAATCACGGCAACGGTTGTTGCATTTACGATTAATTATGCGTGCTATTTTTCCGTTATTTTCAGAGGCGGAATCGAAGGCGTTCCCGCAGGACAGAGAGAAGCCGGAGAGGTTCTGGGAATGACCAAGGGACAGATTTTCAGGCGGATAACACTTGTCCAGATGATAAAGAGAATTGTGCCACCGATGTCCAATGAGATTATCACGCTTGTCAAGGATACCTCGCTTGCCAGAACAATCGCGGCATACGAACTCACTTTTACCGGATACTCATTTATGAAATCAGCCGGACTTGTGTGGCCGCTTTTCTATACCGGAATTTTCTACCTGCTTTTTGTAGGAATACTTACATTGATATTCAATTATGTTGAGCGCAGGCTCAGCTATTTCAAATAGGAGGAGCATATATGGCAATACTTGAAGTCAATAATATTGAAAAACATTTTGGCAGTACAAGCGTTCTCAAAGATGTCAGCTTCTCACTTGAAGAAGGCAGTGCGCTTGCGATAATAGGCTCTTCGGGTTCGGGAAAAACGACACTCCTCAGGTGCCTGAATTTTCTCGAGACTCCGAATGGAGGAACGATTAAGGTCAAAGGAGAGACGCTTTTTGATGCTTCGCTTAAGCAGAAACGCAGGGAAAGTGAGCTTAGAACCAAAAGACTGCATTTCGGAATGGTATTCCAGTCATTTAATCTTTTCCCGCAATACACGGCACTTGAAAATGTGACGCTTGCAGAAAAACTTCTTGCAAAGGAACGTCCGGATTATAAGACATCGAAGAAAGAGATTTATGATAAAATAAATAGTCACGGTGAAGAACTGTTAGCACAGATGGGGCTGGCGGAGAGAATGAATCATTATCCGCACCAGCTTTCGGGCGGACAGCAGCAGCGTGTTGCAATAGCAAGAGCGCTTGCGCTTGAACCGGATATCCTGTGTTTTGATGAACCGACGTCGGCACTTGACCCGGAACTTACCGGAGAGGTGCTTAAGGTCATAAGAGGACTTGCGGACAGACACACGACCATGATTATCGTAACTCATGAGATGGCTTTTGCCAGAGATGTTGCGGACCATATTATATTTATGGATGACGGAGTAATTGTGGAGCAGGGTGCGCCGCGTGATGTCATAGATAATCCAAAAGAAGAGAGAACAAAGCAGTTTCTGTCAAGATATACGCAGGGATAATGCTTTAATAATACGAAATGTTTAGAAGCTGTAAAGGCTGGTGAGAGGTCTTTACAGCTTTTGTGTGTATATGGGAAACAATTGACTGAATTTTAAAACAATGTAACAAAAATGTAACAATTTTTTCCTTGAATAATGTGGAAGAGTAGTTTAGTATATGAGTATAAATATAACAGATTGCGGATGAATACACTTGGAATGAAAAATACATCACTTAGCTAAGATGAATTGAATAAGCATGAATGATATGGTAGGATGAAGGAAACGAAAGCATAAATAAATGGAGGTTACATTAAAATGAAGAAGAGTATAATTTTATTATTTACAACTGCCTTTGCAACTGTGATGGTACTTAAGACAAGTGGAGTTCTTGCGATGGGAGGAAGTTCTGCTGAGCAACCGATGATTAATTATCAAATAGAAGAAGATGAAGATGAAGATATAGACATTATCAATCAGGAAATTACTAAAAAAGTTCAGGAAGCAATATCATCTCAACCTAGAATTTTTAAGAATATAATATCTCAAGACACTTATGAAAATTATAATCTTGATTGGCAATACTCCGTTAGAGGTTATAATGACCTGCTGACAGCGATAGACGGTAATAACATAAATGCAAGTTATTATTATGATGAAAATGAATTCAGATGTAAGAAAATAGTTAATAACGAAAATGTATATTATAGCTACACGAACGATGGCAGGATTGAGTCGGAATCGAGTAAATATGGCACAGTAGAGTATGTATATAATTTTATGCAAGAACCACTTGGGTTTATATATGAAAATGAATATTATGAGTATCAATATAAAAATGGAAATATATCAGGTATCGTGAAAGATGGCGAGTGTATATGCAGATATTTATATCATAATGATGTGCTTGATGGAACATATTTGCCATATGATGATATAAGGGATGATGGTAAGGATAGTATTGGTAATATTAATGGTTATAGATACCATGGTGAGTATGTAGACAATGAGACGGGGTGGGTATACTCTGGTGGAAGATATATTGATAAAAAAAATAGCAGATATATAGATGGGATATCTCAAAATGAAATAGCAGAATATATTTCATCAGAAGGGCATATTACATATGAACTGCTTTCTAATATATATGAGTTGGATTTTGAAAACAACACTAATACATTATATTACATGAATAGGTCGGCAAATTATGCTGCGGTCTCAGAAGCTACACAGATTAATATTGTAGCAAGGGTTATTTATTTTGAATCTAATGCTGATGCGTTAGATCAAATCGGAGTGGCGCAGGTTATTCAAAACAGAATGAAAGATAGAAAAATGACGGCGTATGAAGTTGTAACAGAAGAAGGGCAGTTCACTGCTTTAAAAAAAGCTTTAAGTAATGAAGGAACACCTAATTCATTATGGAGTCAGGCGTTGGAGAATGCTAAGAGATTATATTGGAATAATGGCTTAGTATATAGTAGGGCTAAATTTGAAAAGGTAGATAGCTTTAGGTCACTTTTTAATTCATTTAAGTTGGAGAACAACCAAATATATAATGTATCTTTTAAAGATGTAAATGGGGTAATTAATGCAAAGTTGAATGCGACCTCATTTGCTCCTGTGAAATACGTATATTGTCCGGCCGGAAGTTATGCATCTTCATATATAGTTTCTTTTGGTTCGTTAAAGAATTTGTGGAAAACTTATGGACAGGAATATAGATATAATGTTTTCTTTACATTTAAATAATATAAGGTCTAATTTAAAAAATATTAAAAGGAGAATAAATATGCGATTTAGAAAATTGGTAGTATCAACTGCTTTGATAGGAGTCCTTCTTACAGGATGCGCATCGGTAAACAATCAGAATGAGGTGGCCGGACAGACACCTGAAATTACAATTGAAGCAACCGAGACGGAAACAGAGGGAAAGGTGGTAATGAGCAAGGAGCAGACAGACGAGTTTATAATGAACAGAATCTGGGATGAATCCTGGTTGAAAGGGTATGGTAAAATACTATATCCGGATTTTGAAATGTCATATTATTACTATCCGGGATATAACTATGATTTTCGTTCACTGAAAACAGATGATGGAATAGAAGTAGTGGATATGTGGGATAAGTTGATGATCAAATTCGGAGAAGCATCAGATATAGTTGATGTTTTACTGCCGGGGAGCCATGAAAGGCTGACTGTAGTGGATAGGTATAAGGGAAGCCGGACACCTCGTATGTTATATCGTGATGCCAACGGAGACGGAGTGAAAGACGTAATAGTGAGGATGAACAGTTTTTATTCGGGAATGATGGAACAATTTGACAACAATTGCTATTGCGTGATTGTTGATGGAAAGACACATAAGGCAGTGGAACTGTCCGCGAAAGACTATTTTAAGAAATTTGATGACGTTACGAGTGTGACAGGTAAAAAAGTGTCTGATGATAATCTTGAAATCAGAGTTTCACTTTCAGGTGGAGAAGAGGTCATTGATAATATAGAAATTAATGAGAATGCGGAAATCGGAGACATACGCTTAAACAGCGAGAACCAATATATATACTTTGGTGAAGACGGTCCATATGTCGGATTCTGGGTAACGGCGTATTCACAGAGCACGGATACTTATAGGGAGGTTATCAGCCTGCTTGTAAAGAATAAGCTTGTTTATAACAGCACAGATAATTCATATGAACTCGGAGATGAATTTGTGATAGATTCGGATTTGAAGGGATTGAACGGAATCAGTGAATATTCAGAAATACCTGCGGAGGAGATTCAGAAGATACTGAATGAAATGTAGTACATTATAATAGCTATAATATTTTAACGTGATGATGAGAGGAGTATACAAATGATAAATATTGCTATAGTTGATAAAAATAATAATTTAGAATTATGCAATCAAATTAAATCATTCTATAATGCTGAATTAGATGTTAGTATTGATGAATATAGTCGGGACAATATAGAATTATATAAGGCTATATTTGTGGTATGTGATAAGCAAAGAGAGTATGAATCTATTGGAAGAAATATACGTAACTGCAGTAGGAAGATTCCGATAATATTTGTGGCGGATGATTATTGTTATGCTGCCGAGGCTTTTAGAATACATGCATATGCATATATAATTAAGACAGAATTAGAAGGACGATTAGTTGAAATATTAAATGAATTGTCTGCCGATGATGAGAGTAATAAAATTGAAATTAGAGCAAACGGGTCACTTTATGTCCTTAGAGAAAGTGACATCGTTTATTTGATTATAATTGATAAAAATAAAGTTTTAATAAGACTCAACAGTGGAAAGGAAATTGTTGTAAACGAGGGCCTTGGTAGCATTGCACATAGAATAAAAAGCATAAATTTTTTTAGAAGTCATAATGGATGTATAGTTAATATAAATTATATTTATCGCATAAGTGATAAATCTGAGATATTTATGAAAGATGGGAGTTATTGTCCATTATCGCAGAGACGTAATACGCAATTGAAAAAAATCTTGCTAAAAATCCGTTGAAATTGTAGAATGTCTGTAGAATATTTTTTTAGGGAGAGATTGTATGCAGACAGATAATACAGCTAAGAAACGGATACGTATTACATTTAATTCGCCGGTTATTTTATCATTTGTGGGTGTGTGCCTGCTGGCACTGATACTTGATAAGATTACGGGCGGAATCAGTACACTTAAGTTGTTCAGCGTGTACCGCTCGTCATTTCTTAATCCACTTACATATGTGAGGCTTATAGGACATATTTTCGGACATGCCGGATGGAGCCATTTCATCAATAATATAATGATGATTCTTATATTGGGACCTATGCTTGAAGAGAAATACGGATCAAAAGATATTCTTCTGGTAATATTGATAACAGCGGTTGTCACAGGGGCATTTCATATGATTTTCAGCCCTTTTTCAAGGCTTTTGGGAGCCAGCGGCGTTGTGTTTGCTTTTATCCTGCTGTCGTCGCTTACGAGTTTTGATGACGGAGGTATTCCGGTCACATTCATACTTGTTGCGGTTATTTATATAGGCGAGCAGATATACCAGCTTATAGCCATTAACAGCAATGTGTCCAATATCACACACATCATCGGCGGTGCGGTGGGTGCCACATTTGGATTTGTCAGCAATAAGCTTATGCATACGAATAAGTAAGGTGTATCATTATGAAGATTACATACATTTATCACAGCGGATTCCTTGTGGAGTCCGCTGATGCCTATTATATATTTGATTATTACAGAGCGGATTTTTCTGTTACAGATGCGGATAAGCCGGTATATGTGTTTGTGAGCCACAGACATCCGGATCATTATAATCCGTATGTTTTTGAGATATTAAGAGAAAAGAAAGTGCGCCGGATGACGGGAGTTATATCATATGATATTAAACCGCGCAATTATACATCCCATATGGAGGGCGTTGAAATCATAGCAGCGGAGCCGGATAAGGAATACACACTGGATAACGGCGCACTGGTCCGGACACTGCGCTCTACAGATAAGGGAGTGGCATATGTTGTCACATTTGATGATGGCGGAGTGCAAAGGTCGGTATACCATGCGGGAGATTTGAATGACTGGGTATGGGAAGGCGAAGACGAGCGTGTGAATAAATGGATGACCGGCTCATACCGCAAATACCTGACGCCGGTTGAAGGAATGCATTTTGATGCAGTCATGGTGCCTGTGGATTCAAGGCAGGGGGATGATATGTTCAGAGGAATAGAATATCTCCTTGAAAAAGTAAAAGCGGATGCGGTTTATCCGATGCACTACTGGGACAAACCGGAGGTCATCATGCAGTTTGCGGGGAAGTATCCGCAATATGCCGATATCATCAGGTACACAGAGGACAGGATGGACAGATATAGTGTAATAGAAGATAAGAATCCAAGGGAAATAGTGCTTTTGCGCGGCAGCGGATGCGTGTATAAGAAATGCACATTCTGCGATTATTACAGTGACAGCGGCAAGGATGAGGATGTCAATTATATGATAAACCGGGCGGCGCTGTCGCAGGTTACCGGAAAGTACGGCAATATCGAAATAATCAATTCGGGCTCGGTGTTTGAGCTTGATAAGAGGACAATCGAACTGATTAAGAAACGTTGTGCGGAATGCATGATCCATACAATACATTTTGAAGTGCATTATCTTTACAATAACAGGATAGAAGATTTGCGCCGGGAATTTGCGGACTTTGAACTTAAGATGAAGCTTGGGCTGGAGTCATTTGATTACGATTTCAGGGAAAAAATACTTCACAAGGGAATCCCGGAAAAAGATCCGGAAGTGATAAGCAGGAATTTTGATGAGGCCAATTTCCTGTTCGGCATACGCGGGCAGACAGAGGATGGCATGCGTAAAGATATTGAACTCGGTCTTGCAAATTTTGAGAGAATATGTATTAATATTATGTGCGCAAACTCGACCGGTATAAAGCCGTGTAAGCGTGTAATCAAAAAATTCGTCCGCAATATATATCCTGAGTACAAGGATAATGAGCGGGTGGATATTCTTATCAATAATACTGATTTTGGAGTTGGAGACTGAGATTATGAATGAATTACTTTTAATAGGATCCGTTGTCCTTATTTTCGGGACGGTCATTCTGGCATATAAGTTATTCGGAAAGACCGGATTGTTCTGTGTATCCGCAATAGCAACGGTGTTGGCGAACATCGAGGTTATAATACTTGTAAAGGCTTTTGGAATGGAGCAGACGCTTGGAAATGTACTTTTTGCGTCGACGTTTCTGATTACGGATATTCTGTCGGAGTGCGAGGGCCGCAAAGAAGCCAATAAAGCTGTGACGATGAGTATTTTTGTATCCGTTTTCTTCTTATTATTATCACAGAGCTGGCTTTTGTATGTGCCGTCGGCCGGCGATACGATGATGCCGTCCGTAAAGGCGGTATTCTCGAACACGCCGAGGATGATACTTGCGTCGCTTGTGGTATATGTTGTGAGCCAGTTTTTTGATGTGTGGCTTTATCATAAGTGGTGGGCTTTCACGGAAAAACGGTTTGGCGACAAGAGAAAATTTTTGTGGCTGCGTAACAACGGCTCCACGCTGGTGAGCCAGATAATAAATACGCTTTTGTTTACACTTTTTGCCTTCTGGGGTACATATGATTTAAAGACAATCGGCTCTATTTTTATCAGCAGCTACGTTATCTATGTGGTAACCAGCCTTTTGGATACACCGTTTGTATATCTGGCAAGACACATACATGATAAGAAAATCAAGGAGAATTTATGAGTACCAAAATTGCTTTTTTTGATATAGACGGAACACTGACATCCGAGGTGGATGGTTCGCTTCCCGACAGTGCGATTCTTGCGATAAGGCAGGCGAGGGCGAATGGCAATCTTATGTTTATCAATACCGGAAGATGTTACCAGAACGTGGAACCGCGTTTTATGGAGATTGGATTTGATGGTATTGTGTGCGGCTGCGGAACCAATATCTATTACGGCGGCAAGGAGCTTATGCATGTACACCAGCCGCATGAGGTGGTGATGGAGATTCTTGAGCAGGTGCGCAAGGTGGATGCGGATGTTGTTTTTGAATCACGCGAGGAAGTTCTTTTTGACTTAAGCCGCGGAATCAGGAACCCGGCAGCGAAGAAACTCTATGAGGAGTTCAAGTCACTTCATTATGATATGTCGCATCCGCTTGAGGCGGAAGATTATACCTGTGATAAGTTCGTTGTATGGTATGATACTATGGCGCAGGTCAAAGAACTCAGAAAAGTCACGGATAAATATTTCCAGTGCATTGACCGCGGCAATAATTTTCTTGAATTTGTTCCGCACGGTTATTCCAAAGCAACCGGAATCAAGTATCTTGTGGAGCATTTCGGGCTGGATTTTGATGACGCGTATGCTTTTGGCGACAGCAGCAATGACCTGCCAATGTTAAGATATGTTAAAAACAGCGTGGCGATGGGAAATTCGGATCCGGCATCACTTAAGGACGAGGTTGCCTATGTTACGGACAATGCCAGCCGCGACGGAATTGCGAAGGCGTTAAAGCGTTTTGGATTTATCGGAGAGGATTGAAATGTACAGACTTAAGCTGCATCTTATGCCGCCGGAGGGCTGGATGAATGACCCGAACGGCATGTGTTATTATAAAGGAAAATATCATGTTTTTTTTCAGTATGCTCCGAGCGGCCCGATGGGTGTCGAGCGGTATTGGGGACATTATACGTCTGACAACCTTACCCACTGGAAATATGAAGGAATAGCGGTTAAAAGTGACACGCCATGGGACCGTGACGGCGCTTATTCGGGCTGTGGTTTTACTGATGATGGAAGGCTGGAGATTTATTACACGGGCAATGTGATGGAGCCGGGCGATTATGATTATACGCATGCAGGCCGTGGTGCCAATGTCATAACGGCTGTGAGTTCCAACGGATACGAAACAGGCCCCAAGAAGCTGCTGCTTACGAATGCGGATTATCCGGATTATTATACTAACCATGTCCGGGACCCGCAGGTATGGAAAAAGAATAATGACTATTATATGATACTTGGTGGGCGCAAAAATGACGATACCGGTGCGATAATTACATATAAATCACAGGATAAGATACATTGGGAGTGGACCGGGGATATAGTTTCCAAAGGGCCGTTCGGCTATATGTGGGAATGTCCGGGGACATTTACCCTGGACGGACATACGGTGCTTGCTTTCTGTCCGCAGGGAACGAAGCGTGGGGACACCGCGTTCCAGAATAAGTATCATTCGGGATATGTAATACTTGACGACAGGGAACCGGAAAATCTTGCCGGAACAATTGACGAGCAGTCTTTCAGGGAATGGGATTACGGATTTGATTTCTATGCGCCGCAGACAATGCAGGCGCCGGATGGCAGACGGCTTATAATGGGCTGGGCCGGAGTTCCGGGAATGGAAGAGGAATATAACAACGCACCGACGATAGAGGAGGGCTGGCAGCATTCCATGACGCTGATGCGTGAACTCACGTTGGATAACGGAATCATTAGGCAGTATCCCGTTAAGGAATTCGATACATTAAGATTTGAAGAGCACCGGCTTACAGATAGTGTGACGGTTGTCAGTAATGATATATGGGACTGCGAAATTTCTGCCAATGAAGGAACGCCATTCTTAATCGAACTTAATACGCAGGTGCGGATGCAGTGGAATGCGGGTGCTTTTGAACTGAGTTTTCTCACGGACTGTGCAGGAGGAAGAACGACGCGCGGGGTAAAGATTGACAGTGTTAATCACATAAGGATAATTAAAGATGTCTCAATGTTTGAAATATATCTCAATCACGGAGTTGCGGTCATGACCTCAAGATATTTTGAGCACTGCGGTGCGACCGTGCTTAAGGTATGCGGTGTTGCCGGAGGAACATATTGGAAGTTAAGACCGATGGATATGGAGGGAACGGATATTGAATAAAATATATTTTGCAAGACACGGACAGACTGTCTGGAATGTTGAAAATAAGATATGCGGAGCTACAGACATAGCGCTTACCGCAAAAGGACATAAACAGGCCGAAGAACTCGGAGAAATCATAAAGCAGTCGGGATATGCGATTGACGAGATTCTGTGTTCTCCGCTTGAACGTGCCTATGATACGGCAAAACATGTATCAGAAATTACAGGAATACCGATGCGCGTGGAAGAAAGGCTCCGCGAGCAGAATTTTGGCAAATATGAATCGACAGCCCGTAACGGAGAAGAGTTCAGGGCGGCTAAGACAAATTTCATCAATCATTTCGGCAACGGCGAGACGATGTTACATCTGTGTTACAGGATTTACAGCCTGTTAGAGGAACTCAAAGGCAGTGACAAGACGTATCTGTTGGTGGCGCATAACGGAATTGCAAGAGCTGTGCAGTCGTATTTCTGCGATATGACGAATGAGGAATTTGCGGCATTCGGAATCGATAACTGCCAGGTGTTGGAATATGAGTTTGAGTAGGAAGATAAGAATATCTGCGAAAATTTTCGCTTTATGTCGGACTGGGTATTGCAATCCGGTATATGTATGATGTATACTATTATCAATAGTTGCTTACAAGTACAGATTATTCGAGAGTGGTGTTTAAAATGAGCAGACAAAGAGGTGTGGCTGTTAAAGAAATCGGTGAAGTGCTCGGACATAAGAATGCGGTCAGGGCTTTTTTTGTTGCGCTCGCGCTCATATTTATAATACCGGTATATTTTCTTATAAATCATTTATCCGGAACATATGCTTCCCATATGACAGCAGTTACTGCATGGCTTATAGTTGCCGAGGTAATTGAAATGGGTATGGCATGTGCCGGATATTTTATTTTTTCAAAGGGCTACCGCAGTTATTATAATCTGTATTATATGACACAATACTATTCGGTAACGGCCTTCGGACTTATTATATCAGGATTTTATCTGAATGTTACCGGAAGTACGATTGGATATATCATATCGGCGGCGGGAGTGATACTCATTCCGGTTCTTGACGGATTGTATTTTAAGCTGTTTATGGGATATTATTCTGTGGCGGCAATGGTGTCTGTAATCATGGCACACCGTGCAGGAGTGGATATCGCGGAAGTGGTATGTCTGTGCATTATGTCATGGGCAGCGGCAGCGGTCATTGAAAGATGTGTGTGCGGAAGGGAACAGACGAGAATCAGACTTCGTGCGAAATCGATTTCTGCGGATATGGATCCGCTTACGGGTCTGGCTAACAGAAGAGGACTTGACAGAAAAGCAGCGGTTCTGTGGCCATACTGCGCGAGAACGCAGACCAATGTCGGACTCATTGAAATTGATATTGATTTTTTTAAGAAATATAATGACAGATTCGGTCATCCGGCAGGCGACAAATGCCTTAAGGAAGTGGCGCATGCAATTAAAAATACGGCTAAGCGCAGTGTTGATATCACAGCCAGAACAGGTGGCGAGGAATTCATTATTTTTGTACAGAACATTACGGAAGCAGAGCTTGTCGAATTTGCAATGAAAGTAAGAAAGAACGTTGCCGACCTTAAGATAGCGCATGCTTATGCAGGAGTGTCGGAATATGTTACTGTCAGTATGGGAATTGCGTATGGGGTACCGGGGGAAGATTATGCGTTTGACGATATGTACGAGGAAGCCGACAGAGCTTTATATAAAGCGAAGAACAGCGGCCGTAACTGCATAGTGTGCGGAAACCGCGTATACGGAAGAATGCGCGGCGGCGCCGGCGCTGTAATATAGAAATTAATCCCGTAAATTAAGAAACCGTTACCTTGGGAGGGTAACGGAATCTTAAGGATATATGTGGGTTAATATCAGAGTATTAACTCTGAAATAAGAGGGGGTTTGGTAATAAGAACATTTCGTTCTTACAAGTGCTATTCTAACGGTAAATATGCCAAAAGTCAACAGAATAAGACAGACAAAAATCGCTGTCATCTCGACATTTTGTCGAGATGTATTAAAAAACTTTTTTATGTTAAAACTTATACTGAAATATAAGGAGGATGGCATAATGCAAGGTGCTATATTTGATATGGATGGACTCATGTTTGACACAGAGTCTGTTTTTGTGAAAGCGTGGGACTATGTAGGGGACAAGCTTGGAATAGGCCCGGCCGGATTTATGGTGATAGAGACACTGGGGATGAATCTTGAGGTGACTAAGCAGAAATGGCGTGAACGTTTCGGCGCAAAGTGTGATGAGGCCGAAGTTGAGCGCATGACTTACGAATATATTGACGATTACTATGCCAATAATCATGTCCCGGTGAAAAAAGGACTTAAAAACATTCTTGATTATCTTAAAGGCCACAGATACCGTATTGCGGTCGCATCATCATCACCGGAAAATGTTGTAAAAGCACATCTTAAGGATGCAGATATCGATAAATATTTTGATGTTATCATGTGTGGGGATATGGTGGCTAAATCAAAGCCTGAACCTGATATTTATATTGAGGCGGCCACAAAACTAAAACTTCCGACGAGCGAGTGCTACGCATTTGAGGATTCGGAAAGCGGACTTAAGGCAGCACTGGCATCGGGCTGCCGGACTATTATGGTGCCGGATCTGTGGCAGCCGGATGATGTGATGAGACAGAAAGTCGCTGCCGTGTGCAAGGACCTTGATGAGGCGGCAGTGTACATCGACAGCGACAAGTGATTATTTTAAAAACATTCTTATTAATTTACCGTTAAAGCTGCGGTAAGGCTGGTAACGCATCGGGAGGTCGAGCCATGTTTTCTTATCGACAATACTTTTGTAGTGTGAGAAAGTATTGAAACCGTCACGGCCGTGGTAGGAACCCATACCGCTTGCTCCGACACCGCCGAATCCCATATTGCTTGTGGCAAGGTGGATGATCGTGTCGTTTACGCATCCGCCGCCGAAGCTTATGCGGGATGTGATATTTTTTATAAGTTTACGGTCTGAGGCAAAAATATACAGGGCCAACGGATGTGGCTGTGAATTAATATCATTTATCAGCATCTCATAATCGGTAAAAGTCATAACCGGCATGACCGGTCCGAAAATCTCTTCTTTCATGACAGCATCTTCTCGCGTTATATTATCCATGACCGTCGGCCCAATCTTAAGCGACGATTCGTCACATGAACCACCGTATACAACTTTGGAGGGGTCAATCAAATCTTTGATCCTGTTGAAATGCTTCGCATTTATTATTTTACCGTAGTCAGCATTTGCAAGCGGGTCATCCCCGTACTGAAGGGCAATCTGTTTCTGGACTTCAGCGATAAAGGCATCCTTTATATCTGCATGGCAGTAAATATAATCGGGAGCTACACATGTCTGGCCGCAGTTGAGATATTTGCCGAATACGACACGTTTGGCGGCAATTTTAAGATTGGCGCTTCGGTCTATGATGCATGGGCTCTTGCCGCCGAGTTCAAGTGATACCGGTGTAAGGTGTTCGGCGGCTTTGCGCATGACTTCGCGGCCGACAGCCTGGCTTCCGGTAAAAAATATATAATCAAATTCCGCCTCAAGAAGGCATGAATTTTCTGCGCGTCCTCCGGTAACAACCGTTACATATTCAGCCGGGTAACATTCTTTGATTATGGATTCAATGACAGCACTTGTGGCCGGTGAATATGCGCTCGGCTTAAGAACCACAGTATTTCCTGCGGCTATCGCATCCGCAAGCGGGTCAATCGTAAGCAGGAAAGGATAATTCCACGGGCTCATGATAAGCACGGTTCCGTAAGGTGATGGCTTAACATAGCTTCGGGACACATACTGTGCTATCGGAGTTGCAACGCGGTGCTCGCGTGAGAATCTGCGGGCATGCTTTATCATGTATGATATTTCGCTGAGTGAAAGACCGACTTCGCACATATAACTTTCAAAAGCACCTTTTCCGAGGTCTTCCTTTATTGCCGCGTGGATTTCGTTCTCGCGTTCTTTTATTGCAAAATAAAGTTTCTTAAGTGCGTTGATCCTTGCGGATACGGGAAGTGTGTGGCCTTCGGCGTAGTATTTTTTCTGGTCATTAATTATTCTGTTAATCTGTTCCGGTGTCATAATGTCCTCCGTTAGTCTGCCTGTCCCAATGACATGACACAATAGTAGAATTTTTCCAGCTCGGAAGCGTTCATAAGCTTCGGAACTGGATAAAGAGGATTAGCCTCTTTGTCGGCAAAGCGTGCAAGCTCCGGAATATCCTCCTCTTTGATTTCAGGAATCACATCCGGAATATTGAGGTCCTCCTTCATCTGCCTGATTGCTTCGATAAAAATTGCAGCACCTTCATCATCCGGGGTATCGGCATCGGCAAGGCCTGCACAGACGGCAAGTTTGCATAATTTGTGTGCGGCAGATTCACCGTAAGCCTCAAGTACATGCGGAAGAAGAACGGCATTGGCAAGTCCGTGCGGGGTGTTGTATCTGCCGCCGAGTGAGTGTGCAACCGCATGCACATATCCGACATATGATTTGGTAAAAGCACTTCCGGCAAGATATGCAGCATAAAGCATCTGTTTACGTGCTCTCATATCATTGCCATCGTTGTAGGCAGCTCTGATATATTTAAAAATAAGCTGCACAGCGCGGATGGAATCTTTGCGGGTTCCGGCGGTTGTAGAGCGTCCGATATATGCCTCGACTGCGTGTGTAAGCGCATCCATTCCCGTTGTTGCCGTGAGTGACGGCGGGAGTGAACGTGTAACCTCCGGGTCGAGAACTGCATAATGCGGTATGAGCGGAAAATCATTGATAGGGTATTTATGTCTGGTCTCGGCATCTGTGATTACCGCGGCAAGCGTTGTCTCGCTTCCGGTTCCGGCAGTTGTCGGAATTGCAATTAAAAGCGGAAGTTTACGCCCTACTTTCAGGATTCCTTCCATATCAGAAAGTTCTTTGTCCGGACGGACGATTCTTGCACCGGCTGCCTTGGCACAGTCAATTGATGAACCTCCGCCAAAACCTATAAGTGCCTCACAGTTATTTTCTTTATAAAGTTCAAGTGCCTCGGCAACATTGACAGTTGTCGGGTTGGCAACCGTTTTATCATATACTATGCATTCAATTCCTTCATCGGCAAGAAGTTTCTCAAGCGGTGCGGTAAGTCCGAATGAACGGATGCTTGCATCGGTCACGAGAAGGAGAGATGTTATTTTCTTCTTATGAAGCAGGGCGGGAAGCTCTGCAATTCCCTGAAGTATCTTCGGCTTTCTATATGGAAGAAACGGGATTGCTATATGAAAAATCTGTTGGTAGCATCGGCAGTAAATTTTCTTTGCCCAGAACATGTTGTCAGTCCTCCTTAAGGTATTTAATAAGATTATTGGATATGAGCGTGAGCATACGGTAGAACTCGGCGCGCTCGGCATCGGTAAGTCCGTTTCCGCCGGCATCCACAGCTTCATCGATCATATCATCGACCTTGGCTGCTGTTTCGCGGCCTGAATCAGTAAGTACAATCGGTGCGCGGTACTTAGCCTCCGTTGATGTGGTCACAAGCCCGCGTCTGGTAAGTTCCGCGATTGTTCTTGACATTGCGGCCTTGTCCTCTTCACATGCCTGGCTGAGTGCGGTTAAGGTCATTCCGCCCGGGTTGTGGTTGAGCGTATGTAAACACATTACATGCACTCCTTTAAGATTTACCTCCGTCATCTCGCGGTTCTTGATACGCTGGAGACTGCGGTATATCTGAGTTATTGTCATTGTAAAAATATCAAATCGATTCGTCATGGACATTCTCCTTGCCTTCCTGCACTAATGTTGAAAAATCAACATCTTTTTTATGTATTATGCGCGGCGGGGGTTTTTTTGTCAATATGAATGTGCATTAATTCAAGTAAAAAATATATAATAATTCCCTTTTTTTTCATATGGATATAGGTTATAGTCTAATAGACTATTTATTTCGATAGGAGGATTCTGTTATGGCGAACCCATATCTTCCGCAGTGGGAGTATATTCCGGACGGCGAGCCGAGAGTTTTCGGGGACAGGGTGTATGTGTACGGTTCACATGACAAGGCTGGGTCGGACAGCTTCTGCGACTATGTGCTTAAGTGCTGGAGCGCACCGGTTGATAATCTGAACGACTGGGTATGCCACGGTGATATTTTTCACACGATTCCGGACAGGGATCATGCGGCTGACACCGATTGGACGAATGAGAATAATCAGCTTTTTGCGCCGGATGTTGTAGAGAAAGATGGCAGATATTATCTCTATGCATATATTATCAATGCGCGCGGATGCGTCGGAGTGAGCGACAGGCCGGAAGGTCCGTTTAAGCTCATTTCCCAATATAAATACACGATGCCGGATGAAATCTGCTGCGACGGATGGTTCATAGATCCAGGCGTGTTCGTGGATGATGACGGACGTACATATATTTATTGCGGGTTTGAACGCTCGTTTATGGCCGAGGTCAACAGCGATAATATGTATGAGATCATAGACGGCAGTGAGATAGAACATATCATACCGAATGAGCCGGTGCCGGAACGTGGCTTCGATACCAAAGATAAGCTTTTTTTTGAGGCGTGCTCGATGCGTAAGATCAATGGCTTATATTATCTTATATATTCACCACAGCAGGGTACGCGCCTTGCATATGCGACATCGGACAAGCCGACGGGACCGTTCACATACCGCGGATATATTGTAGATAACGGTGTGGATTATCCGGGCGGCAATGACCATGGCTCGGTTGCATGCATTAACGGACAATGGTATATTTTTTACCATAGGATGACGAACGGCTCAATCATGTCGCGAAGAGGCTGCGTTGAGAAAATAGAGATTCTTCCGGACGGTACGATATCGACGGTTGAGATGACATCGCTTGGATTTGAAGATGCTCTTTCGCCGTATAAGGTTACGCCGGCGGATATCGCATGTGTGCTTAAGGGCGAAGCTTTTATTACGGAGCACAATCCTTTTGAACGTGTGATTACCAATATTAAGGAAGGAACAGTGATCGGTTACAAATACTACGAATTCGGTGACGATTACAGTTCCGGGACAATGGAATTTGCAGCACAGATCAACGGTATGGGAGCCGATTGTACGCTTCATATCCTTGTCGACGGAGAAGATGGCGAAGAAATCGGCTCGGTTAAGATAGGACATGATTCCGGAACGGTCAGTACCGTTGTGAAAGCAGTTACCGGAAGACACGCAGTATTTTTTAAGGTTACAACGGCTTATGGCGGTTGGACCAAAACATATTTTGAGAACAAAGCTTTATTTGAGCTTAAATCATTTGTATTTATGAAATAAATTTTATATTAGGAGGACATTTATGAAAATATCAAAGATACAGCTTACGCCTGCTAAGTGTGCGCTCGATCTCGGAGACGGAAGCGAAAGAGGACTTTATGTCAATCAGGATTATATCTTAAGAAAACTTGGCAGACCACACAGAGGAATCAACATCATGTACTGCTATTATCCTTTTGATAAGGAATGGCCGCAGAGAGTCAGCGAGGCATGCAAGGATGCCAATATTTCTTTCGCATGGGATTATCCGTATGATGATTATTTCCCATACCGCGGCGGAATTGACGGAAATCATGACGGGGAGCCGTTTACATGCATGCGTGATATCAGAAAGCACGGACAGGAAGTTGTCCTTACACTTACATGCGATCCAAACGTTACGGATGAGCAGATTGAAGCCATTGCCAAGGATCTTGTTCCTTACGGCCGCATGATGTTAAGGCTTAACCACGAAGCTACCGGAGACTGGTTCTCGTTTACCAAGAGAGCAAGTTACAAACAGATTGCCGATTTCTATGTAAGATTCCAGAGAATCCTTAAGAAAATAGCACCGAATGTATCTACAATTCTCTGCATAGGTGGTCTTGAGCCGGGCTCGGACAAAATCGAGAAAGAAGCAGAGTTTGCAGAGGCAGTTAAGGAAACTGACATCTGGTCTGTTGACCAGTACCTTTCACTCAACTGGGGCTGGCCTTATGAAGTTGCTCTTAAAACAAACAGCCAGCATAAGAGAAGCAATACCAAGGAAATTTATGACGGAACCAAGGCGGCATACAAGAGATTCCGTGAAATCAACGGCGGTGTAAACAAGCCGATGCTTATCTCTGAGTTCAATGCGGACGGCGATGTAACAGGACCTTTTGACCAGATTGCAACCGTTAAGGAATTCTGCGAATACATCAAAGCCGACAGCGAGAACTGGCTCAGCGGTTTCACATTCTACCAGTTCAGGGATGACGGAAGACTCGGACTTGAGATTACAGACCCTAACAATTCCGATGTCGGAGTTGAGCAGCCTATTCTCGGCGCATACAAGGAAATCATGAATGACGATTTCTTCAAGCAGGGAATTGAAGTTAAGGACGATGCCAACCTTCCGGTCACACTGCGTTGGGGAAGCTCGGAAGATTCAGAAGGTATTGCAATTGATGTTGACCTTGAGAAAAATCCGGTTTTTGCTGAGGCTTATTTTGAAGGAAGTCTTGCCGATGCCAACCTTATGATGGAAATTAACGGACAGTGGTTCTACAAGGCTCCGGGCGTTAAATTCGTAGATTTCATGCCGGCATTCTTTGACGGTAAGATAAGCGGACCAAAGACTGTGAAACTCAATATTTTTGCTCCTCCTGCGACCGGTGAGAACGATCCGTCACAGGGTGAAGACTGGCTCACCAATTACTATTACGAAATCAAGGAACTTCCGAGACTTCGTTTTGAATTTGAACCTGTAATGTAATATTTGATAAAGCTACTCCGGGTGGAAGATGCATTGCTTCTGCCCGGAGTTTTATATGGATTTTTATATTAAATGCTACAAAAAAGATATTGATACACATTGCGGAAGATGTTAAAATAAATACATTAAGCATGTATTAGGAGGAACTCAATGAAACACATGAAAAAGACGAATACATTTGTAATGATCATTATGACCATTATAGATGCATTTCTGATCGGCGGCTATCTTCAGGACGCCATGAAGGGTAATATTTCGATGAATCTGGGAATTATTGTTGCAGCGGCAACCGCGGCAACTCTTGTGGCGGACTACGTCGTATATTTTATTAAAAAGGATGGAAATCTCTTCCGCTTCGTATCAATCATAGGTTATGCCGCAGTATACGGAATCGCACTTATTAACGCGAAGAGCGATACTGTTTTTACGATGGCATTTCCTATTATGGTAATGTATGTACTGTATTTTGATACTTTATTTATGGGAATTATTTCCGGCGTATTGCTTGTACTTAATATTGTATCGGTTGTTATGGCAGCTTTCAGCGGCAGTATGCCATCCGGAATTGATTTTGCACTTTCATCGGCATTGCTTCAGGCTGCTACCATCGGTGTCGCCGGATCTGCACTTACATGGATTACACATCTCGAGAAGGTCATGAAGGGCGAGCAGATGAATGAGGTTAAGGCAGAGAAGGAGAAATCCGAACAGATTCTTTCTGACGTACTTACACTTGGCAATACGGTTAAAGAGAACACCAATAAAGCGGATGCTCTTATGGAAGAACTTAACGATGCAACGACAACCGCGCTTGAGACACTTAAGGCAGTTGCTGACAGCAATAACGATAATGCCAAGAATATAGAGAGCCAGACAGTTATGACAAGCAATATCCAGGAAATGATAATTACTGCTGACAGCAATGCATCGAGAATGGAACGTATCGCAGGCGATTCACTTAGCATGGTTTCCGAGGGACGTAAGCTTGTTGAGAAACTTGATGATAAGGCATCCAATATTTCTGCAATGAATGAGCAGGTTATGAATACGATCAATGAATTTGTAAAGAATGCAATTGAAGTAAGAGGAATCACCGACAAGATTAACGGTATATCCTCACAGACCAATCTTCTTTCGCTCAATGCTTCAATTGAGAGTGCCAGAGCCGGTGAGGCAGGACGCGGTTTTGCGGTTGTTGCCGATGAAATCCGTAATCTTGCCGATGAGACTCAGACGCTTACTGCCGAAATCAGCGGAATAGTGGAGACACTCGAAAACAATGCTTCCGGAACCAGGGAAACCGTAAGCAAGGTTGTGGCATCAATCGAAGATGAGAAAGTGCTTATAGACGATTCAATGGACACTTACGTCAAGATGGAGGATATGTTCAAACAGCTCTACGAGAGTGTTACAGATACGCAGAAGCAGCTTAAACAGATCGTTGATTCCAATAATGCGATTGTTGACAGCATTAACCAGCTTTCCGCAGCCAGTGAGGAGGTTGCTGCCAGCATGGATATGGCTGTTGAACTCAGCAACAATAATATGGCCAAGACCAAAGAGGCCGGCGGCTTAATGGAGGAAATAGTAACATCGGCTAACCAGCTCGATAAATATAACAATTATGTTGATTAGAACACCTGATTATTATGATAAATTCAAATGTATCGCGGGCGAATGCAAGGATACCTGCTGCGCAGGCTGGCAGGTGGATGTGGATGATGCCTCATACGAATATTATAAGACCATAACCGGCGATTTCGGCAACCGTCTTCATTCGGTTATGGTCGATGGTGTCAAAGGAGCAGAAGGACAGTTTTGCATTAGGGAAGACGGAAGATGCCCTTTTCTCAATGACAATAATCTGTGCGATTTGTACACCGCTCTCGGAGAGGATGCTTTATGTGTGACCTGTGACCAGTATCCGCGTTATACAACCGAATACGGCAATCTGCGTGAGACAGGCATTGCCCTTTCCTGCCAAACCGCGGCAGAGCTTATTCTTACCGAAGACCGTACGCCGGGATTTACCGAACACAATGATGAGGATGCATTTCCGGCGCTTAATGATATAGACGGCCTTCTTTTCCTGAATTTAAGGGATGCCAGAAAACGCGCGTTTGATATGGTGTGGAACCGTGAAAACGACATTTACGGGCGTATGCGGATTCTTCTTGACTATGCAATCAATTTACAGCGCAATATAAAGAATCCGGACCGGCTCCGCGATGTTGTCACTAATTACAATCCTCCGGCTTCATGGAGGCCGCGTAAAGCCGATAAGGCATCTGCGTATCGGACATTCTGGAAATATTACCTCAGACAGGTGATAATCAAGCGTGAATGGGTGGAGCTTGCCGGTCTTTGCGAAAGTATTCTTTATGGCAGCGGTTATGATGATATCGAATCGGAGTATCGTTCGTACTGCCGTGCATATGATTACGAGTATGAGAATATATTATCGTATTTCGTGTTCAGGTATTTTCTAAAAGGGGTATTTGACCGTGATGTTCTCACCAAAGTCAAGATGGCAATAGTGAGCACTCTCATGATCATGCAGTGTGATATGGCGGTGTGGAAACGCAACGGCGGCTCGCTTTCATTCACTGAGCGCGTTGATATAGCGCATCTCTATTCAAGAGAGGTGGAACATTCCGAAGAGAATTTCGCCGCACTTTGCAAGCTGTTTGCGCACAAGAAGGTATTTGACGAGGCGGGACTTGACGCACTGCTGTAAGCAAGTCGCGCGGGGAAGTGCAGATAGGGCGGAAGTGTAGCACCGCGCGGAAACCCACTGTTACGTAAAAATAAACATCCTTTACAATAACATGTCAAAATGCTATACTATGAACCATAAAAAAGGCGGCAGAATGCCTTATTATGGGAGAAAAACAAAGACATGAATGTTGTATTAGGCGTTGATATAGGCGGTTCCACGACCAAAATTGTGGCACTTAACGAAAAGAAGGAATGTATTGCGACACTGCAGGTAAAGGCAGCAGACCAGATAACTGCTCTTTACGGGGCAATCGGCAACCTTCTGTACAGTAACAGAATATCATTTGACCAGGTCCGTAAGATTGTCCTTACGGGGGTCGGATCCTCACAGGTTGAGGGTGGAAGCATATATGATATTCCGAGCTGTAAAGTTAATGAGTTTGAAGCAATCGGGCACAGCGGACTTATAATGTCCGGGCTTGATGAAACTCTTGTCATAAGTATGGGAACGGGAACCGCCTTTGTTCATGCACATAATGATGTATATGAGCATATCGGAGGAAGCGGTGTCGGCGGAGGAACGCTTATCGGACTTGCGACGAAGATGCTCGGAGAAAGTGATGTGACTGCGGTTGCGGAGCTTGCCAAGGGAGGCGATGTGACGAAGGTTGACCTTGGAATTAACGAAATCAGCAATACAGACACGACGGCATTGCCATCGTATGTCACTGCATCCAATTTCGGTAAGGTCAAGAACAATGTCACGAATGCGGATATAGCACTCGGAATACTTAATATGGTATATCAGACGGCAGGAATGTTAGCTGTCTTTGCGTGCCGTAATACTGACATCAAGACCATAGTTGCGACCGGTTCGGTAGCGACACTTCCGCAGGCGGAAGAACTGCTCGGAGCGGTAGGCAATCTTTGCGGAGTTAAATTCATAATACCGAAGGAAGCACAGTATGCGACGGCAATAGGAGCCGCATCATTGCGTTTTGACGACTGATCAAGGAGACATAATACATGAAATTAAGAGACATATTAAAAGACGAGAAAATAACGGTATCGATGGAGGTTTTTCCGCCGAAGACAACCGCTAACTACGAATCGGTTGAGAAAGCGGCACTTGGCGTTGCTGCTCTTAAACCGGCGTATATGAGTGTTACATACGGTGCCGGCGGAAGCACAAGAGGCAATACAGTCAATATAGCCTCCGAGATACAGGACAGATATGATGTCACCACAATAGCACATCTTACATGTGTCGGTGCGGGCAGGGAAGATATTAAAGACACGCTTGGCAGAATGAAGGAAGCCGGAATTGAGAATATACTTGCACTGCGCGGTGACAGACCGAAGGATTTTGAGGGAGATCCGTTTAAGGATTACCACTATGCGTCTGAACTTGTCGGAGATATTAAGAAATACGGCGATTTCTGTGTCGGAGGTGCATGCTACCCTGAAGGACATCCGGATTCGGCAACGAAGAAAGAGGACATCCTTAATCTTAAGAAAAAAGTTGACGCAGGCTGTGAATTTCTCACGACACAGATGTTTTTTGACAATAATATTTTTTATAATTTCTTATATAAAGTACGCGAGGCCGGAATACTCGTGCCGGTTGTTCCGGGAATTATGCCGATTACAAGAGCCAACCAGGTTGAGAATGCAGTGAGACTTTCGGGATGCAATGTACCGGAACGATTCAAGGCAATAGTTGACAGATTCGGCACCAACCCTGCGGCAATGAGTCAGGCAGGAATCGCGTATGCGACTGACCAGATAATTGACCTTATCGCTAACGGAATTAACCATATTCATGTATATTCAATGAATAAGCCGGAGATAGCTAAAGGGATTCTTGACAACCTCTCGGAGATCATAGGATGATAATAGACCGCAAAGAAGCACTCAGATATATGGGTTTGGGGCGGAATACCCCGGATGAACGCACACTTGACATGATGGAAGAGTGTATCCGGGAGGCCGAAAAAGTAATGCAGCCGCGGAATGTGCACCGCAGATTTACACTTAAAGTGGATGAGAATGATAACATATCTGCGGGGGGACTTACATTTCATAGTAAGAACCTGGCTAAGAATCTGACCGGCTGCGGGGAAATTATTTTTTTCGCGGCGACACTTGGCAACGGTGTTGATATGCTGATGAATAGGTATAATAAATTATCAATAGCCAAGGCAGCGGTGCTTCAGGGCGTCGGCGCAGCCGCAATAGAGGCATATTGCAATGAGTGCCAGAAGGCGCTTGAAGAAGAACTCAAGGCAGAAGGGCTCTTTTTAAGACCGAGGTTCAGCCCCGGATACGGAGATCTTCCGCTTACCATACAGAAAGAGTTTCTGGATGTCCTCGCGGCATATAAGACTGTCGGAATCATACTTTCGGACGGGGGCGTGATGCTTCCGGAGAAGTCGGTCACGGCGGTTATGGGAATAAGCAGTGAGAACAGCAGATGCCATATAGAGGGCTGTGAGGTCTGTGGCAAAAAAGATTGTGCATACAGGAGGTAAAACCGATTGGATATCAGGGAAGAATTAGGCAGAAGAATAATATTTTTTGACGGTGGACTCGGCTCACTCCTTCAGGAGAGAGGACTTAAACCGGGAGAACTTCCGGAGACATGGAACCTTACGAGGCCTGAAGTGTTGTATGATATACACAGGGCATACCTTGATGCCGGGGCAGATATAATATTAGCTAATACATTCGGCGCCAACGGATTTAAATACGATAATCTTGAAGAAATAGTCACGGCTGCGGTCGTAAATGCGAAGAAAGCAGTCGCAGACAGCGGACGCAAGGCATATGTAGCACTTGATATGGGTCCGACAGGCAAACTTCTCAAGCCGATGGGAACACTTGATTTTGAAGAGTGCGTATCAATATATGCCGATGTTGTCAGATATGGAGCCAAAGCCGGTGCCGACCTTATTCTTATAGAGACTATGAGTGACACTTACGAACTCAAAGCGGCGGTGCTTGCAGCCAAGGAGAATTCCAGTCTCCCTGTTGTGGCGACGGTTGTTTTTGACGAGCATCATAAGATGCTTACGGGTGCAACACCTGAGGTAGTGGTTGCCATGCTTGAAGGACTCAGGGTGGATGCAATCGGAATGAACTGCGGACTCGGACCGAAGCAGATGAAACCTATTTTTGAAACAATGGCGCGCTATGCATCAATTCCTCTTGTTATAACACCTAATGCGGGACTTCCGCGCTCCGAGAACGGCAAGACCGTGTATGATGTAGGCCCGGAAGAATTTGCGGAGGATATGGAAGAGATAATCAATATGGGCGCGTGGATGGCCGGCGGATGCTGCGGTACCACACCGGCACATATCAAGGCGCTGACAGAGCGCTGCTCCGGTATCACTCCGAAGCCGCTTACTGATAAAGATTATACTATTGTTACATCATACTCAACGGCAGTGGAACTTGGAGGAAGACCGGTCATAATCGGTGAGAGAATCAATCCGACAGGCAAATCCAAATTCAAACAGGCGCTCCGTGACAATAATATGGAATACATTCTCGAAGAGGGTGTTAAACAGGCTGATTCGGGAGCACACATACTGGATGTCAATGTAGGACTTCCGGAGATCGATGAACCAGCCATGATGAGAAGAACAGTCTATGAACTGCAGAGCGTGCTTCCGCTTCCTCTTCAGATTGACACAACGGATCCTGTTGCGATGGAACAGGCAATGCGTATATATAACGGCAAACCGATGATCAATTCCGTCAACGGCAAGGAAGAAATCATGCATCAGATTTTTCCGCTGGTGCAGAAATACGGCGGTACAGTCGTTGGACTTGCTCTTGATGAGGCAGGAATTCCGGATACCGCAGAGGGAAGACTCGCGGTTGCGAAGAAAATCTATGACACTGCGGCCCAATACGGTATAAAGCCAAAAGATATCGTGATTGATGCACTCACTATGACCATGAGCACGGACAATAATTCGGCAAATATCACACTTGATACGGTGCGTGAGATAAAGGCACACGGCGGAAGAACGGTGCTTGGCGTATCAAATATATCATTTGGTCTCCCGCAGCGTGAAGTTATTAATTCAGGATTTTTCCTGATGGCAATGCAGGCAGGTCTTTCGGCAGGTATCATTAACCCGAATGCCCGTGCGATGATTCAGGCATACGACACATACTGCGTGCTCGGCGGATTTGACAGCCAGTGCATGTCCTATATAGAAAAATATGCCGTGGCGGAACCGACACCGGTGGCGCAGACGGTAACAAGTGTTAAGCAGGCCGGCAAAGCCGTGACCGGAAATCTGAGCCTTACAGATTGCATCGTGAAGGGTCTTAAAGAACAGGCTTACAAAGCGACCAAAGAGGAACTCGGCACCAAGGATACAATGGAGATAATTAACGGTGAGCTTGTGCCGGCACTTGATATTGTAGGTAAAGGTTTTGAAAAAGGTACGGTATTCCTTCCGCAGTTACTTATGAGCGCGGAGGCTGCGAAAGCAGGTTTTGAGGCTATCAAGGAATATGTAAGCAGTCAGGGTACAAATCAGGAGAAAAAAGCAACAATCGTTATCGCAACGGTTAAAGGTGATATACACGACATCGGAAAGAACATTGTAAAAGTCCTTCTCGAAAACTACGGATATGATGTGATTGACCTTGGAAAAGACGTACCACCGGAGGAAGTTGTCGATAAGGTGATAGAGACACATGCGCCGCTTGTCGGACTCAGCGCGCTTATGACAACAACAGTCGTAAGCATGGAGGAGACAATAAAGAAACTCCATGAGTCGGCGCCGTGGTGTAAAATAATGGTCGGAGGAGCGGTACTTACGCAGGAATACGCGGATATGATAGGAGCGGATTTCTATGGCAAGGACGCAATGCAGTCGGTTTATTATGCCGAGGAACTACTTAATCCGGCAAAATAAATTGACACTTTTATGATATGCGGTTATAATTTTTAGCGGAGAGTCCGTAAGGCTTCTTCGCATAATGCGGATATGGCGGAATTGGCAGACGCGCCAGATTTAGGTTCTGGTGGGAACACCCGTGCAGGTTCAACTCCTGTTATCCGCACTATATTTTATATACAGGAGGAACATAATATGTCAGAAATTCACAGCATTGATGCTGAGGACGATCAGTTTGCATACCGTTACGACACACAGCTTCTGATTGACCGCCGCGATAAGGATCTTGATGAGGATGAAATCTCGGATTATATCACAGAACATTTTGAAGGTAATTCACTGATTGCCGCCGGAGATGAGGATCTTATCAAGATACATTTCCATACGAATGAGCCTTGGAAAATCCTTGAATACTGTAATACAATCGGAGAGATTTATGACATCGTTGTTGAGGATATGATCCGTCAGACAGCAGGATTGCACGGTTAAGCGGATTACCGGGAGGAGGTTTTTATGTCCCAGATTACCAAGAGAGCACTTGAGCAGTCACTTAAGAACCTTCTTCTTAAGAAACCGCTTAATAAAATAACCATAAGCGATATCACTGAGGATTGCGGAATTAACAGGATGACTTTTTATTATCATTTTCAGGATATATATGACCTTGTGGAATGGTCATGTCTTGAGGATGCCCGAAAAGCACTTGCCGAGAAGAAAACGCATGACACATGGCAGCAGGGTTTTATACAGATATTTATGGCAGTTCAGGATAACAAGCCATTCATAATGAATGTATATAACTGCGTGGACCGCGGCCAGGTTGAGAAATACCTTAAACCGCTTGCAGACAATCTTCTCATGGGTGTGATTGAAGAGGAATCCGCCAATATGACGGTCAGGGAGGATGATAAAGAGTTTATCGCCAGAGTGTATTCATATTGTTTTGTCGGTATTATGCTTGACTGGATTAAGGACGACATGAAGGAAGACCCGGTACATCTTGTAGGGCGTTTTGCAAAGGTTATACAGGATGCATTTTCTGCAGCACTAGATAGGTTTAAAATATAACAATACAAAACTGCATATTTGATAAAAAAATTTACATTAAAATACCTGTGATGAAATATTTATCACAGGTATTTTTTTGTCTATGGCGGTACAGAATGAATATTAATATAATCAAGTCATAAAATAAATCACAGGAGGTATTCATTATGTATTATTCAGCAGGAACTTATGAGTCATTCGCTCGTCCGGAGAAACCGGAGGGAGTCGACAAGAAATCAGCATATATTATTGGTACAGGCCTTGCAGGTCTTACCGCAGCATTTTATCTCGTCCGCGACGGACAGATGAAGGGGGAACACATCCATCTTCTGGAAAAACTGGAGCTTGCAGGCGGAAGCTGCGATGGACGTAAAGATGTAACGAAGGGTTTCTTCATGAGGGGCGGACGTGAGATGGACAACCACTTCGAGGTAATGTGGGATATGTTTCGTGATGTTCCGTCACTGGAAACGCCGGGGGCATCGGTATTGGATGAGTATTACTGGCTCAACAAACACGACCCTAACTATTCTCTCTGCCGTGCATCCGTAAACCGCGGCGAGGATGCCCACACCGATAAGAAATTCGGACTTGACAAGGAATCTGCGATGGCACTTTCGCAGCTTTTTATCACACCGGAGAAAGACCTTGAAGGCAAGAAAATCTCTGAAGTTCTTCCGGATTCATTCTGGAGCACGAACTTCTGGCTTTATTGGCAGACAATGTTTGCGTTCCAACGTTGGTCAAGTGCACTTGAAATGAAACGTTATCTGTGCCGTTATGTCCATCACATCGACGGATTGCCTGATTTCAGCGCACTTCGTTTCACGAAGTACAACCAGTATGAGAGCCTCATCCTTCCGTTGGTAAAATACCTTGAAGCACATGGCGTTAAAATTGAATACGGTATGGATGTTAAGAATGTAATAATAGATACCGTAGGTGATAAAAAAACAGCACGTCAGATTGTATATCTTAAGGATGGCAAGGAGCAGACAATCGACCTCATCGAGGATGACCTCGTATTCATCACCAACGGATGCTGCACCGACACCACCTGCTATGGCGACCAGAACCATGCACCGGACCTTACAGGCCTTGTAAACGGCAAGGGCGATTCATGGGATATGTGGAAAAATATTGCGAAGCAGGCAAAACACGGCGAGTTCGGCAACCCGGATGCTTTCTGCAGTGATATAGAGGCAACCAACTGGATGAGCGCAACGGTAGCTACATCTGATGAGAAGGTCATTCAGCACATAATGAACATATGCAAGCGTGATCCGAGGGAAGGCAAGGTAACAACAGGCGGAATTGTCACTGTAAAAGACAGCATGGACAACTGGTATCTCTCCTGGACAATCAACCGCCAGCCGCAGTTCAAATCCCAGGATCCGAATATGGTCCTTGTATGGCTTTATGCTCTCAACACCAACAAGGAAGGTAATTATGTCAAAAAAGCAATGCGTAACTGCACCGGTAAGGAAGTCTGCGAAGAGTGGCTTTACCACATCGGAATCCCTGAGAATGAAATTGAGGATCTTGCATCCAATGCCTGCAACACTACGACTTGTTTCATGCCTTATATAAACGCATTTTTCCAGCCAAGGAAAAATGAGGACCGCCCGCATGTAGTTCCTGACGGTGCCGTAAACTTTGCTTTTCTCGGCCAGTTCACGGAAACTCCGCGTGACACTATTTTCACTATTGAGTATTCAATGCGTACAGGCATGGAGAGTGTCTATACTCTCTTAAACATCGACCGCGGTGTTCCTGAGGTATGGGGCAGCAAATATGATGTGCGTGAGCTCTTACGCGCCTGCTATTATGCAATCGACAAGAAACCGATTACACAGGTGCCACTCACACTCAAGGAAAAAATGCTCTTAAAGACCGTCATGAAGAAGGTGAAGGGAACGGACATAGAAATTCTTATGAAGGAAAGCGGATTAATAGAATAACAGTAATTTGTGATACACCTCCGGATATAATCCGGGGGTGTTTTTTTGACGTATTTTATGATATAATCTTATCAAATTATGAATCCACGGAGGAGCAGGATACATGAGCAATTACAAGATGATAATTCAATACGACGGCACCCGCTATAAGGGCTGGCAAGGGCAGAATTCAACCGATATGACAATCGAGGGCCGCATCGAAGCCGTACTTTCTGCAATGGTGGGATATCCCGTTGAACTGACCGGCTCCGGCAGAACCGATGCAGGCGTCCATGCCCGCGGTCAGGCAGCCAATTATCATCTGGATACTCCGCGCGATACATCTGCAATGTTATCATATGTGAATCAATACCTCCCGGACGATATTGCGGTTCTTTCGATAGAGAGCGTGGATGAGCGATTCCACAGCCGTTACAATGCAACTGCCAAAACATACCGCTACAGCATCCGCACTGGCGGCATTCCGGACGTCTTCGCCCACCGCTTTCAATATCAATACGATAAGCCGCTTGATGTCCACCGCATGGAGGCTGCAGCCGCATATCTTGTCGGCACGCATGATTTCGCATCTTTCTGCGGCAACCGCAAGATGAAAAAATCAACTGTCCGTACTATTTATGACATCAAAATAACCGCTTCCGGCCCGGATATAGCCATTGATTACCGCGGCTCCGGCTTCCTGCAGAATATGGTCCGTATCATCACGGGCACACTTATCGAGGTCGGAGACGGGCGTCTCTCACCGTCCGCCATTCCGGAAATCCTTGCCGCCCGCGACCGCGCAGCAGCCGGTTATACCGCCCCGGCATGCGGACTGATATTGATGGAAGTTGAGTATGGGGAAGAAAAAGAAAATTAAAACGGCGGTGAAATGGGTTAAATACGCGTTGACCGCCGGATAAGCATCTATTATAATGCAATTAAAACGGCGGTGAAATACAATTAAAGCATGTATTTTTATAACTCGCTTGAATTGCATGGAATGGAGAAATTCGATAAGCCTGATAACTGGCTGGATGCATTCCTGTTGTTGGAAAAATTTTTGCAAAGCAGGGATGACGGAAACAGACAGTTAGTGTTTCTGGATGAACTTCCTTGGATGGACACCCCAAGATCTGGATTTATACGAGCTTTTGAAGCTTTTTGGAATACATGGTGGATTATATAACAGAGTGACTTATGAAATAAAACGGTCTCCATTTAATCTGAAGGAATGCGAAGATTTTTATAAAAGCAATGGTGTAATACTCTCCAGGTATGATATAGCCCAGAGCTATATGGTGCTCGGAGGAATCCCATATTATATGGGATATGTAAATCCCGGATTGAGTCTGGCCCAGAATATAGATAATATGTTTTTTAAGAAAAATGCAGGATTTACAAGAAAGGAAATTATAGAGAAACTTGAAATAAAAGATGGTGGTAGATTGTCAAGTAATCTAAATGCATTGATTTCAAGTGACTTTATAATAAAATATGTTCCGTTTGGGCATGGAAAGAGAGAGGAACATTACAAACTGACAGATCCTTTTTGCATGTTTTATCTGCACTTTATTTGGAATCAGATAAAATTAAGTGAATAATTCTGGCAGCAAAATGTAACAACCAGAATAGCTATTCACAGTACATTGATAACAACTTTTGGATTAACAACAAATGAGTACAGTGGAGTGTTTACCAACGTTATTGTTTTGGATGACCTTTTTAAAGAAGATTAAAAAGAGTATCTATGTGTTATGCCCGGAGGCAACAAAATGAGAACAGAAGAAATAACAAAATCAATGGCTACGGCTTATATAGACAGTACAATCAATTCAAATCTGGCTTATCGTCCGGAATTTGTATCCAACGATTACAGACAAGGCAAGAAAGTGCTGGTTTCAATAGATAGGGAACTTAATAATTGTGATGAGTTCTGTATCAGTGTGGCATTTATTAAAATGAGTGGAATAACTCCGCTCCTTATGACACTTAAGGAACTTGAACGCAAAGGAATTCCCGGTAAAATCATAACGACCGATTATCAGATTTTTACCGAACCGAAGGCACTCGATAAGCTTGCGGAACTTAAAAATATTTCTCTTAAAATATACAAGTGTGACCCTTCTAACGACGGATTTCATACGAAGGGATACATATTCCGCAAGGATGAACTATATAGAATTATCATCGGAAGTTCCAATATGACCATAAGTGCAATTACGACCAACAGGGAGTGGAATACGAAAATAGTATCCACGCAGGACGGACAGGTTGCAAAAGATATATTGGATGAATTCAAAGATTTATGGGATGACTCCAAATGCCTTAATTATGATGAGTATATTGACGAGTATAGGCAGAAATACGTAGAACAGCAGATTATAAGAAGACAACAAAGGCAGACAGCGGCAGAAAATGTTGTTAATCTGGAACAGTATATGTTAAAGCCGAATAAGATGCAGGTGGCATTTATAGATAATCTGATGCGGTTGGTAAATGACGGTGTTGACAGGGCATTGCTATTATCAAGTACAGGTACCGGTAAAACATATGCATCTGCATTTGCGATGCGTGAACTTGGCTATAAAAAAGTCTTGTTTCTGGTTCATCGTAACCAGATTGCGAAACAGGCAATAAAATCATATCACAAGGTATTCGGAAACAGTGTATCGATGGGTATGATGTCATCTGCACTTGGTCGAATGGAATACGATAAAGATTATATTTTTGCTACCATACAGACATTTGCAAAAGATGAGAATCTGCATAGGTTTGAAAAAACACATTTTGATGCAATAATTTATGATGAGGCACATCATGCCTGCGCGGACAGTTATCGGAAAGTCATGGATTATTTTACACCGCGATTGTCTCTTGGAATGACAGCGACACCGGACAGAAGGGATGCAGATGTTAAAGGACGTGATATATATGAGGTATTTGGACATAATATTGCGTACGAAATCCGGTTACAGCAGGCTATGGAAGAGGACTTATTGTGTCCGTTCCATTATTTTGGTATAACGGATTTAAATATTGATGATGAAGTTTGCGACACAGATAATTTCAGATTTCTCACATCTGATGAACGTGTAAAATATGTGATGTCGCAGGCACGGTATTACAGTTACAGCGGAAGCCGGGTTAAGGGACTTATTTTTTGCAGCAGGATTGAAGAAGCTAAAGAATTATCGCGCAAATTCAATGAAAACGGACTCCGGACGATTGCACTCAGCGGAGCTGACAAAGAGGAAACAAGGGCGAATGCGATAGAACGCCTGGCAATGGAAGAGTGCGATGCAACGGAGGAGGTTCAACCGCTTGATTACATCCTGTCCGTTGACATCTTTTCTGAAGGAACCGATATAATCGAGGTTAATCAGGTAATAATGTTGAGACCAACGCAGTCTCCGATTGTGTTTATACAGCAGCTTGGACGAGGACTCAGAAAAGCAGAGGGTAAAGAGTATGTGGTTGTTCTGGATTTTATCGGTAATTACAGAAATAATTTTATGATACCGATTGCACTTTCAGGTGACAGGACATATAACAAGGATACTGTCAGACATTATGTAACTGAAGGATCCAGAATAATTCCGGGTAGCAGTACACTGCATTTTGATGAGATATCGAAGAAAAGAATATTTAGTTCTATCGACAATGCTAATTTCAGTGATATTAAACTCATTAAAGAGAATTATTTTAATTTGAAGAATAAACTCGGACACATTCCGGCATTGTCCGATTTTGATAAATACGGTGAAATGGATGTGCTTAGAATATTTGATAACAACAGTTTGGGTTCGTATTATAAATTTCTTGTGAAATACGATCCGGAGTACAAGGTGCGCCTGTCGGATGAGAAGGCTCAGGTCATAGAATTCATATCCAAGAAAATTGCCAATGGCAAAAGAGCGCACGAACTTGTGCTTCTCAAAGAAATTTTAAAGGGACAACGGAATCTGATTATTAATATGGCTGATACGCTGCACAGGGAATACGGACTTATTGTCGATAGAAACTGCGTTGAAAATGTCGTCAACATATTTACTAATGAATTTCCGGCAGGAGTGGCGCGTGCAACATATAAGAATTGTGTTCTTATCGAACAGGCACATAATGCTTTTTCAAGGCTGTCGGCGTACGCATCGTTGCTCAATAACAACACTGATTACGAAGCCAGTCCTAAATTCATGGAAATGCTTTCCGATAGAGATTTCCATTCAATAATAGAGGAACTGGTTGATTTTGGACTCGCCAGATATGAAAGAGATTACAGGGATTCTGATTCACAAAGCGGATTTGCGCTTTATCGTAAATATACATATGAGGATGTGTGCAGGATACTCAACTGGGCACATAATGAGGTTCCACTCAATATAGGTGGATATAAGTATGATGACAGGACAAAGACTTTTCCGATTTTTATTAATTATGACAAAGCGGATAACATAAGCGATACTACCAGATATGAGGATCACTTTACGACAAGCAACACACTTATAGCTATTTCTAAAAGTGGCAGAACAAGAAAATCAACAGATGTCGTAAATATGCTGGAGGCTAAGCAAAGAGGAATCAAAGTTGAACTTTTTGTGCGAAAGAACAAGGACGATAAGATTTCCAAAGAATTTTATTATCTGGGAAGCATGCAGGCAAAGGGTGTGGCACAGGAATTTGTTATGGCCAACACAGACAAAACAGCTGTTGAGATTGAATGGGAACTTGATGTCCCGGTGCGTGAGGACATATACGAATATATTACTCAGGGATGAAAGAGGTGTGATTTATGAAAACGATACGAGTTGTTGCCGCAGTTATCAAGGCGACGAATGACAATGGCGAGAAAATTATTTTTGCCACGGAACGGGGATATGGCGAGTTCAAAGGCGGATGGGAATTTCCGGGTGGTAAGATTGAACCGGGAGAGACGCCACAGCAGGCGCTATGCCGTGAGATAATGGAGGAACTTGACACGAAAATTCAGGTCGGGGACCTGATAGACACAATAGAATACGATTATCCGGCATTCCATTTGTCGATGGACTGCTTCTGGTGTGAGGTGCTTTCAGGAAATCTTGTGCTTAAAGAGCATGAGGCGGCTAGATGGCTTACATCCGATGAGCTTGATAGCATGGAATGGCTGCCGGCAGATGTAACATTGATAGATAAGATAAGAACAGGAATGTGAAAAATACCTGTCAAATGAGCTCATTGATATGGTACCATAGATTTAGAATAACGTCCAAAGAGCAGACCGCAAGGAGGAAAACCACATGTTATCATCAAATTTATTAAACAGAACAAGTTTTGGATTTTCGGCAGAGAATCCGATGGGAGAACGAAACGGAGGAAGCAGGGGCAAGGACTGTGAAAAGTTAAGACCATGTATTCAAATCAAACCGCAGGAAGAAGTGGTGCTGTGTGACACGGACGGTCCGGGAATGCTGACACATTTATGGTTTACAGGTTATGTTGGTCATTCATTTATTCTTCGAATTTATTGGGATGGTATGGATGTTCCGTCTGTGGAGGCTCCGATTTCCGCATTTTTTGGATGTGCATATGATGAGAACTTTGCAGACAGGGATGGAAACTATCCGGTGCTGAATTCAAGCTGTATTCTGGTGGCGCCGGGAAGAGGATACAATTGTTACTGGGAGATGCCATTCCGGAAACATTGTAAGGTGACGATGGAAAATCGCGGCAGCAAGGAAGAAACACTTTTTTACATGATTGAGGGATGGCACGGTGAACTTACAGATACGGACGTATACTTCCATGCAGCGTACAGGCAGGAGCATCCGGTGCAGAAGGGACGTGCTTATACAGTCATCGATGGAATTGAAGGAAGGGGTATATTTGCCGGGCTTTGCTTTGCGGCAGGCATGAATGGCAATAATACATGCTGGGTAGAGGGTGAACCTAAGATGTATCTGGATGGAGACATATATCCGACAATTAATTACACGGGAACGGAGGATTACTTCTGCGGTTCTTATGGGTTCGGAAATGATATTTTATTGCATAAGTATCAGACCTTCAGCGGACTGTATACAGGGATGTATGCGATTTTAGGTAATGACAGCCGGGAAATGTATAATGGGCAGCAGCGCTTTTTGCTTTATCGTTTTCATGTAAAGGATCCGGTTTATTTTCAAAAATCGTTTCGTATGACCATGGATAATCTCGGCTGGACAGGAGCGAGATATGATGATTACACATCCGTTGCATACTGGTATATGGAAAAACCATCCGGACTGTCTGTAGGGCTGCCGTCCGATGAAGAGATGATTATGAAATAACGCTGTGCAAAATCAACGGAGCAGGCAGAAAGGCGTGAAGCTGATAACCACGATAAATATAGAAATGTTTGCTGACATAAAAAATATGTTTGCGTATAATAATATTAGAAGAAAAGCGAGCTTTTCTGATGGGCTAACACCTAAATCTGATATATTTGTCAATTGTTTAATTGACCGTTGGCGGACAACACTAAAATCCGATATATTTATCGGCAATTATTAGCCGGTCGTTGGCAGACAACATTAAAATTAGCCACAAAGAGAGAGCATATAGCACAGTGGTGTTATTGCTCTCTCTTTAAATTTATGGAGGTATACGATTAGCAGTATGAAATATACCAAGGAAGATGCAAAAAAAGAGTATTGAATTGTGCTAAACAATATCAACAAAAACGGTAATGTTTTGCGGAATCAATCTGTAAACTTTTATCGAAAATGCGTCGAAAATAAATTGAGCACAGACGAGTTTCAATTTAAGCGAGATGGTACGACTCAGTTGAAATTAGAGGCATTGCCTACGCTGCTGGACATAACAAAGATAACTAAAATTGCAGGTGATTATAACAAGTCCCGCCCATATCTTTTTGTTGACAAGCTAATAGGAGGTGTGAACTTTTGCCTAGGGCTGAGTCAGGAAGACAATGTATATGTACCATCTTCTGCCTTGTTTGAAGATATAAAAAAATTAACGGACGCACCTTCACAGGTTTTGGCAATATTGGAAAAGGATTTCGATACAGATATATATTTCACTGTGAAGCATGTAGCAAAGGGAGTAAATTTTAAGGAGGTTAATTTACCGCAAGATATTACCTCAATGATTAATTTAGATAATTATGTGTATAAAGGTAAATAGTATTCTGCTATAGTAACTCTGCTTTGAATAATGGATTTGAGGCGGGAAGTGTATTTTAAATACAGTGACTTACCTGAAATGTTTCTTATATTCGGAGAAAAGATTACCATTTTATGTGAGTAAATAGAACATAAAATGGTTATTGGGACTAGAAAATATAATACGCTGTGTAGTATAATGTGAGTGACGGATAATTTTTAGTTATCGGTCAGTTATAAAGCGCTTTTGCGTTTTAATTGATGATTAGGTGTTGGATTATTTTTGTTCAAAGGATAATAAAATATATGGTTACAATTAATGATTTTAAAAGGGCATATTCAAAAGCTATTCAAGATGGATATGCGGCAATATTTGCAGGTGCTGGATTATCTATGTCTTGTGGTTTTGTTGATTGGAAGGGATTACTTTGTGATCTTGCAAAAGAAATTAAATTGGATGTTGAAAAGGAGCACGATTTAGTAGAAGTTGCACAATATTATTGCAATGAAAAGCGTGGAAGAAATGAAATAAGCCAGAAAATATTGAATTATTTTGTTACCGAAACAGAAAGCGAATCTAAGGAAAATGAGAATGTAAGACTATTAGCAGAACTGCCAATCAAAACATTTTGGACAACAAATTATGATCATTTGATTGAAGATACTTTAAAGAAATCTGGAAAGCTTGTAGACATAAAAATGACAACACAAAGTTTAGCAACAACACTTTCAGGTAGTGATGCTATTGTATATAAAATGCATGGAGATTATTTAAATGCATCGGAATGTGTAATTATTAAAGACGATTATGAATGTTATAATGACACTAGACAGTTATTTTCAACTACTCTACAAGGAGATTTAGTGTCAAAAACCTTTTTATTTATAGGATTCAGTTTTGAAGATCCTAATCTAAATTACATTTTAAGTCGAATAAGAGTATTATTAGATAAAAATAGGAGGACACATTATTTATTCTCTAAAAAAATTAATAAAAATGATTATGAAAAAATAAATGATTATGTTTATGCTCAAAATAAGCAAGAATTGAAGATGCATGATTTACTTAGATATGGCATAGAAACTGTTCTTATAGACGATTATAGTGAAATTCCTGAAATTTTGAGTGATTTAAAAATAATGAATAAATGCAATAATATATTTATATCTGGCTCGGCTCATAAATATGGTGTCAAATGGGAAAAAACAGCGCCATTGTTTATAAGAGAACTAGTTCATGCTTTGTATAAAAAAGACTATAAAATAATTACAGGACATGCAAGAGGAATAGGAAGTTACGTAATAAGTTCTGTATTAGAGGAATGTCAATCATCTGTTATTGAATTAGAAAAGCATTTAATGATTAAAGCTTTCCCTTATGAGGACAAATCCAGAAGTGACTATGATAAAATCATTGAGGGGTATAGAAAAGGTATATTCAAATCAGCAGGAATAGCAATTTTTATGTTTGGAAATAAAACAATAAACAACAACACAGTTTTAGCGGATGGTGTATATAAAGAGTATCAAATTGCAAAACAATCTGGAGCATATATTATTCCAATTGGCTCAACAGGATATATGGCAAAACAGATTTGGTCGGAAGTTTACTCAGACATTAATAATTATCCTTACTTGAAAAAACATATTAGTGTCTTACAAGAATGTACAGAACCTCATACTGTTATAGACTCAATTATATCCATTTTAGAGGAAATAAGATCAACCTTCTGAATGCATTTATTGTTTGGTTTTTAATATGCCGTCCAGTTCCTTAACAGAAATAATTGTAGAATTATATGTTGTTATAAAGATGTTATAATCGGGATTATTTTGGGTATTATAGCAATATTTTTTTATTATATTATTATATTGATGTGTTAAATACATTGACTTGTTAAAGCTATTACTTTCTGATTTGAATATTGCATAGACAAGGTCTATTATATTACATAAAGAGATCGGAAGAGCACACGTCTGAACTCCAGTCACGCCAATATCTCGTATGCCGTCTTCTGCTTGAAAAAAA
>ENA-USUJ01000198-USUJ01000198.1-human-gut-metagenome-genome-assembly--contig:-NODE-198-length-50095-cov-13.715642_pt1 | contig 50095 bp, 42 predicted proteins | sample MGYA00250061_ERZ773398 | MGnify/ENA primary metagenome ERZ773398 (study PRJEB29103, sample SAMN06111992) | human gut metagenome | biome: human gut; feature: ankylosing spondylitis patient; material... | reverse complement strand
ATATTGCATCTGCAGTTTTCATGCTGCAAATTTAACACTTTTCGAAAAATCCATGCACCGGAAATTCTGCTTGAGCCGTCAGTTGCCTCAGCGCTCAGCAGTAGTCAATGACTTCGGGCTGTATTCCTCAAAAGACTTTTCCAACTGGATTGAGGTGGTCTCTCTTATGCGTAATATTGTAGCTCACCATTCGCGCTTATGGAATAGAAGCCTTGGTAAAAAGATTATTGATCCAAAAGGAAGACGAGATGCATGGCTTAACGGTGGACTCACTGAAATGCAAAAAAAGAAGCCCTACGCGGTAATTTGCGCCATTGCATATCTATGCAAGGCTGTAAATCCTCAGCATGGATTTACTAATTCAGTAAAACAACTTTGCTCTGCTTATTCTGATATTCCTCTTGTAAGATATGGATTCCCGATAAGATGGGAGAAAGAGCCATTATGGAGGTGATACCTATGAGAAAAGCGCTATATTTGATATTCGCTGTCATAGCATTGTGCGTTGCATCTTGCTCAGGATCAGCCTCCCGATATAATAAAGAGTTATGTGATGCGGAGAGGCTAATTCAGACAAATACTGACAGTGCCCTGTTGGTGCTTGAAGCAATTGACCCCTCAGACCTTAAAATTGATTCCTTAAAGGCAAAGTACCATTTTCTGAAAGCGTATGGCCACATGAAACAGAACCGCTCAATGATCGGGGACTCGCTGATTGGTTTCGCTCATAATTATTATCGGAATATTGATAAGGTCAGAGGTGTCAGAAGTGGTATCGCATTCGCCTGGTACAAATTTTGGGTTGGAGACACCCCGGGGGCTATTTCAATGCTTGATTCTCTTGCAGGTCTGCCCGATGTCCCGGACTCTATAATGATGCAGACCCTACGTATCCGCGTATTGCTCGGCGCCTCGGAATATCAGGGCTACCCCCTCATTCCATATGCAAAGAGACTGATGGCTCTTGAAACCGATTCCCTTAGAAAAATTGAAGCTAAATACATGCTTCTGACCGGGTATGAGTATGCAGGCGAGATGGACTCGGCCCTCCATCTCGTAGATGAACTTGTGGACTACGCCCGAACACACAATATGGGTGACAAACAGTTCATATTTGAGCTTGAACGGGCACAACTTTTAACCGAAGCAGGTAGAAACCAAGAAAGCAACCATACCGTCACAGAAATATTCCGTAAAGCCGGACCGGATAACGGAGCCGCCGATTATCTGCAATTCCAGTATGCTATAAATGCACTGAATACAGGCGACATTCGGGCTGCATCCCACCATCTCGCATTAGCTGATAGCATTGCATCAAGTCTGCGTCGTGATGATGACGCATATTTCAGGAGTTACAGCAATCTACTCCATGCAATGATTGTCTTCAAGCAGACCGGACGCATAAAGCTGATATATATCAACGGCCTTAACAATCGGCGGAGCGAGAGATACAACCGCATGAAAGCCTCTCAATGGGAGTCGGAACGCAGTGCCTTGAAACAGCAGAACCGCGCATTAGTGCTGAAAACTGAAAGCGAGCATAAGACAGTGGTTATTCTTGTCATAAGTTTTGTGGCATTATTGGTTATTGCCGGAGCAGTCTGGATTGTGGTTATGCGTCGTCAGCGCGAACGTGAAAATGAAGAACGCGTAGAAGCATTGCAGAAAATGGTAGATGAGTATAAATACGTTCAGGCTGAGCCGCAGACACAAATCGAGAACTCGTCGGTACTCCGTAGCGCCATGCTCAGGCAACTTGGGATTATCAAGATGGTGGCAGAGACTCCGACTGAACAGAATCGTGAGATGCTCCGCAAATTCTCATCTATTGACGGCGAGACCAACGGCGAACTTGTAGATTGGAATAACGTCTATGAAATTATTGACAATCTCTACAACGGATTTTATGGTAAACTCCACAAAAAATACGGAGAAGTTCTAACACAGAAAGAACAACAGATAATCGTGCTCATGTTGGCAGGTTTCTCAACAAAGGAAATCAGTGTCATAACCGGGCAGACCACTTCCACAATCTATGTTCGGAAAACCTCTATAAGAAAGAAACTCGGAGTGCCGGAAAAGGAAGATATTGTCGAGTTTCTTAGAAAGAATATCAAGAGTTAAGAGAGCATTAAGACCAAGCAGCGCCTTATTAAGACTATTAAGAGATGCAACCTCTGATTTTCAGCAGGTTGCATCTCTTGTATTAAGACTTTTGTATTTGGAGTTAAAATCCTTTTGGATATAATTTTGCACTGTAAATCACAGAAAATTATTAATTCCAAAACATGATAAAAATGAAACAGTTATTCTCGATCCTTATGCCCATACTGTTTGTATCAACAGTTTATGGGAGTACGATTACCGGCAAGGTGGTGGATGAAAACAATTCACCTCTTGGCTTTGTGAATGTGGTGCTTCTAAAAGCCGATTCTACCTACATTGCGGGTACTATAACCGACGAAGATGGTGCTTTCTTGTTCAATGAAACGACAGGAAGCCCTAAATTCGTAAGTGTCTCATCTATCGGGTATGCCAATCAGACCCTCGCTATTCCACCTACAGGGGATTTGGGTATAATCGCCCTAAATCCTGAAAGCGTCATGCTTGGCGAGGTCGTGGTTAAGTCAAACCGACCGGTGACTGCAATAAAAGGAGACGCACTCGTGACTAATGTAGCCGGCTCACAACTTGAACATGCCGGTACTGCAAATGATGTCCTCGCACAGGTGCCAATGGTGCTTGGTCGAGACGGTAACTTTGAGGTGTTCGGGAAAGGTTCGCCGGCTATTTATATAAATGGGCGGGAGGTGCAGGACCTCACACAGTTGTCGCAATTGAATTCTGCTGACATAAAGAACGTGGAAGTCATAACTAATCCCGGTGCCAAATATGGCGCCTCTGTTCAATCTGTTATCCGTATTAAAACAAAACGACCGCAAGGAGATGGTTTCAGTGGTACTATCCGCGCACAAGGCGTTATGCAAAAGTATTTCCGCACAGTTGACCAGGTAAATTTCAAATTCCGTACCGGTGGGCTTGAATTGTTTGGTAATTTCGGCTACATAGGAGGTAAATTTCAAAGCAGCAACAGTGTTGATATGCTTACGCAATCCTCTGTGATATGGAATCAGTTGCTGACTCAGGAGGGCTTTATGAGAACAAATGAATTCTTTGGCAAGGGAGGCTTTTCATATCTCTTTAATGATAGCCATTCTGTCGGAGCATACTATTCCAATGGCTTTATAATGCAAAAGACCGAACACACTGGAATCAGCAACGTATTTGCTGATGGAGTGCCTTATGACAATCTGACAATGCAAGGACGCACTGAAAACAATATCCTTCCGAAGCATCACGCCAATTTGTATTATAATGGTGAAATCGGCAGTTTTGGTATTGATTTCAATATGGATTATATGTGGCGTAAAAGCCGCTCTGAAATGTGGAACAATGAAACAAGCGAGAGTCTGGAAAATTCGATAGTCAATTCTCTTGGTATCAACAGGAGTCGCCTTTTTGCGGAAAGACTCGTGTTAAGTTATCCGTTTTGGAAAGGCGGTATTGAATTTGGCGAGGAATACACCACATCGCGGTTCTCCTCCGATTATACGACAGACGCTTCTATTCTGGGCAATGCAACTTCCAATGTTGATGAGAACAATATTGCCGGTTTTTTTGAAATCGGACAGTCGTTTGGCAACTTTAATGTCGGTGTGGGCTTGAGATACGAACATGTAAAATTTGATTATCTCGAAAACGGGCAGAAAATTGAAGACCAAAGTAGAACATACAGCAATCTCTTTCCATCGGTATCACTATCAACCATGATTAAGAATGTGCAACTTTCTATGACTTACACCAACAAGACACAGCGACCTTCTTATGCCGACCTTGACGGTACGGTTGATTATATTAACAGATTTACCCTTGAAGGAGGCAATCCATTTTTGAAACCGGAAAAAATCCATTCGATTGAATTGATGGGCGCATGGCGTCAGTTCTTTGGTCAAATAACTTACACATATAAGAAAGACCCGATAATGAACAACACACATCCCTATGGTGATGACGCTGAGATAAAACTTATCACAATGGACAACTTCCCAAAAATTCAAGGCTTACAAGCCTTTGTCGGAGGTCAGTTCAAGGTTGGTATATGGCAACCAAAAGTCAATGTCGGTATTATGAAGCAATGGCTGACAATAGATTATTCCGGTGGGCTTAAAAGGCTTGATAATCCGATCGCTCTGGTACAGTTCCAAAATGCAATCCATCTGCCATACGACATCTGGCTTAATGTGGATATGCAGTGGATGAGTGCCGGTAATGATGACAATACATATCAAAAATCATCATCTTATCTCAACGCAAAACTGTATAAGGCTTTTTTCAACAACCGTTTTAGCATTACTCTCGAAGCCAACGACATATTCAACAAAAGCAATCGTGATGTAACGCTTTTGAATAAAGATGTTACGATTTACAAATTAAATACAACCAATAACCGCACTTTTATGCTGACTCTGCAATACACCTTTAACTCCACTCGCGACAGGTACAGAGGTCAGGGTGCAGGGACAAATGAGATGAACCGTTTTTAATAATACAGATATGAAAAATCTATTGACAGTATTCGTTTTGGCTATCATAGGTTTGGTTGCCAATGCAAAGCCTCATTGTCAGGGCTTCAACAACCATGATGACAAGGTAACAATAGTATTCACCGACGATAATGCCGGAAAACGATATGATGTTACAGATGTGAAACTCATTCCTACTTGGATGGGAAAAGAATATCCGGCGACATCTGTCAACACCACAATTAAGGACGGAGTAGCAACTGTCACTCTCGTCTTTCCTCACCTAACTCATTTCTCAAATCCGAGAGTTACGCTCCGCATAAACGGGAAGAAAACAAAATTTGAAGTTTGTCAATAACTAACCGAAAATTTGCCAGTCGAAACCAAACAGATGTTCATGCAAAATAAGCAAAGGCAGGAAACCCCGGCCGCGATGTCGGGGTTCTCTTAACGGGCGTTCCGGCACCGCAGTCGGGCTATCGTGAACAGAGCCACGGTCTCTGCCATTCGGCTTCTATCCCTAACGCATTGCCTCGGAGATACCTCTGGGGCTTTTTCTTTTGCGGAGGAATGAGCCAAAGTCGTGGGCTACCGCTTCACTGAATCGTCTTTGCGGAGGCTTGCTTAGTAAGAGTAAGGCATTGTGTCGCTTACCGAACATCGGCTGCTGCACTCGGCTTCGAACGTTGTAGGCACTGCATTGATGTTTGCTCTCTCGTCTGTCGTACCACTGCACTTGATTATTTAAGGTGTTGCCGCTTTCTCCGCTCTGAGTCCAAACTGCGGATAAATTGTTGTCATTGTCGCTTAACAGAATTGATTGTCATATAACATTGTGCAAGCCTAAAGCACGATAGGGAATTTTCCATTACAAAGTTAGCGATTTATCCACGCTCGAAAAGGGTAAAACAAGCAGCCTCGACAAATCTTCCTTTTTTTCGTCGTTCCTATAAAAAAAGAGTATTTGTCGGTCTTGCCCTTGTCGGCTGTCGTGCCAAGGCACTGATTTCATTCGCTCCTGATTGCAATGTAAAATCAATCGCGCCTCGGCGCACAGTTATTAACAATTTAATTCTTACAACAATGACACATATTTCTCAATTCGCAGTTAAGGACTTCGACGCTTACGAAAACAGCAACGAGTTAAAAGAATATCAAGTGGAAGTGGTTACTTTCGACGGTGAGAGCGAAACGGTTTACGTTGAAGCCTACAACGAAGACGAAGCCTCAAACAAGGCAGCAGCACAAGTCGGCAACGCTGACTACACTATGGTTTACTCTTACAACTAAGCAAGCCTTCTTTCCGGAAAGACGGTCAGCCAAACGGCTGACTTTCTTTTTGCTCTCTCCACCGCCGGGAACAGCGGAATGTATCTTAATCATACGGCTGCCGCCACTTCATTGCGTTTGTGCGATTGTCGCTTTACCGAGCCGGTCTTTGTTGGCTCGCTTCCGCCCGGTGCGGTTGATTGTCTCTGTCGTTGGTACTTTCGTTCTTCGTGAACTTGCCGATTTCCATTGTTGAATTATAGCGTATTCGTGGTTGTTGCCGGTAGATTGAGAGTGCCGTTCTCCTAATTCGTGCGTGATAGGTCTTCTCGCCAACTGCAAGTGGCTGCATAGCATATAGCCATCGGCAGTCTTATTTGCTTAGTCAGTGTAGCATTTCATTCATTGTCAAATTAAAGATACATCGAGGGAGAACGCCGCTTCCCGGCTTTTCTCACTCTCCACTTTGATTTCTCCGATGTAGCTGCCGACCGCTCGATGCTTGAACGGCAATAGCGGCACTCTTGGATTCAACCTCCGCTCCACATTTAGGTGCTGTGCCCTTTTGAAAATAGACAGCGTCAATCTTGCAGCGACTTCGAGTGTGGCTTCACTTCCGGCTGAGGCTACAACCTCTTTGTTGCTGATTGCCTTTATCGGCTACCTTTCTCGCTATGATTTTTCGGCAAGCCGGCATTTTATAGATGAAGAACATTGGTTAACCGCAATCGCACCATTCATTTTAACTGTGCAAAGTTAGGACGATGTTCAGGCTGCAAGGGCAAGTGTGCACTCCGTGTTCCTCCGATTTTTAGCAAGCGAAAAATGCGGCAATCACCCTTGCGGCTCGACTTCACTTTTTCGTCCACTTGATTGCACGTAAAATAAACGGCGCTAATGCGCCAATGTTCAATCATCAAAAAATTAAAAATCATGGCAAAGAAAGTTTCTAAGAAAGCCGAACAGGCTGCTCAACAAGTCGAGAACGTAGTTATCCCACAGCCTACAGTTACTCCACATCTCATCGTCGCTCAACGCAAGTTTGACCGCTGGTACGTCTATTTCCAGGGCGTCGCACCTAAAGACAATGTGGGCTGCGGTTGCAAGACAGCCAAGAGTGCTCTCCGCTATATGCACTTGCTCAAACATCGCTACGGCGCGGTCATCAGCCAGAACATCTACGACAAACTCAAATTGGAAGCGAGCAAAGAGGCGTAAGCCTCTTTGTCTTTCTCCCTCGATGTATAACTCTTTAATTTCACACGACAATGAAAGAATATACTTGCTACACAAGACAAGGCAAATGGAAATTGACTGCCGACAGCGATATGGACGCTATGCGAACCGCCCTTTACTACTGTTGGCGTGATAACGAAGACTTTATCCGCCTCGAATTCCGCAAGGGTGCGGAGAACTACACGCTCTCAATCTTCCACATCGACAACAACTCTCACGAATGTTTCACTCTATAATTCTTTTAACAATGAAAATCGACTACAACAAGTTCACTGAACAAGAACTCAGAGTTATTTTGAACGCAGCTCGCACAATCAACTACGGTTTCGGGCTACAGTTTCCGAGCCACAAAGAACAACTGGCTCTCCTGATTGAAGACGAACAATTCCGTGCAATAAATCAGATTGTGCATCAATCGTACAACGCCATTCGTGCAAAGTACATCGCCAGAGGCATCGACCCTGATGCGCCGGACTTCGTTCCGGACAGTTTGGAAGAATAAAATTCTCCAAACATTCCGCATCACACGGCGGTAGCCCTCATCGGGTTGCCGCTTTTCGTGTCTTTTGCTTTGGCGATTTGCACGCTTACCTTTGCCGCATGATTAAGATACAGAATTTTCGGGCTATGATGTTGTCGTGTCATATCGGGACGATTTCGATACTGACCGACAAGGAGTATATCGACGTGAATATTTCGACGTCGCAGACAGGTAATTTGTTGTCGGAGCGTTATTACGCCACCGACGGCAGAGTGGTGCTTTACGACTTGCGTTCGCTCGTCGAACAGGCGATGCGTCCTTCGGGCTTGGCGGTAATGCAACTGTATTTTGAAGCGTATGTGGATATTCCCGACGACCACAGTGACGACTACGACCGTAGCGGTTTTATGGTGATTTATTGCGACCGCGACATCGACATCTTCGATTTCGAGCCGCTGATAAAGTCGCACTTCCTCACTGCTGCCGCATCGAGGCGCGTGGCTCCCGAGAGCTTCGTGTTCTTGCCGTTTTTCGCCTATTCCAATGAGGCAGTAAACTACGAGGTTTACTGCGATTACATTAGTGGAGGATTGCATAGCCATTGTTGGTTTGCCGGTCCATATCAGCAAATGACGGCATCGAGCGACGGAGTGTGGACGCACACTATCTTTTGCAAGGAGATACAGCGACAAGCCGAGGACATGGTCGGTGCGGAAATAGAACTCACTGCGTTCACAATTCGCGTGGGCGACCGTGCCGCATCGTTCTTCATCGACAAGTCGCTTTCGGGTACTCGTCCATTCTATTTCCGCAACTGTTTCAACGTGCCTGACAACCTTTTCGTTCCGGCTGTTACCACAGCCAAAACTAAGGTTGACCGCTCGTTGTCTGTCCTCGGCACTGTGTCGCAGTTCTACGATGCCACTTGCGAGCAGACCTACGAGGTGCAGTCGGCAGGGCTGACTGCCGACGAGTGTTCGCTCGCCGAGCAGATGTTCTGCTCCGACGATGTGCGAACCCCATACGAGAGTGCACCTGACGACGGCGACTTCGACGCACTACGCCCGGTGCTTATCACCGACTCCACAAGTGAGATTGCCGATGACCCGGAGAAGCCTAACACGGTTAAATTCACTTGGCGATATGCGGAGAACCGCATCGCACAGCGCAATCCGTTAGGCGTAGGTATATTCACAGAACATTACGATTATACATTCAGATAATGGCACGCTCTATACATATTACCACGGCTCGCACTATGCTTAACAGCGGCGACCCGGTGGATATTTCAGTTTGGAAAGCCAACGGTGAAATACTTCACCTGCATAATTGCATCTCGCTCCGCTACGATTTTTATGCCGGAACTCGCAATATTAAATTGCTCACGTCGGGGCAAATCCGCAAAATCAGAGATTGTTGCATATTCGCCGTTAACGACTGCGAAGTATTTCTATAACGCTTATTTCATTCGCTATGGATAACCTAAATTTTAACTCGGTCGAAACGCTACCGAACCTGTCGGCTCGGGCGGCGTTTCAAGTGAACTCGTCAGCGGTCTTCAAAGAAGACGTTGACATCGTGCCGGTCATCATAGACGACACGATGTCTTATATGCCGTGGGGAGGCGACAACAATATGCCATTCGACATATTGAAGCTCATCGAGGACGACGAGACGCTCTCCACGTGCCAAATGTTCAATGCTGAAGTCTGCTTCGGCAGCGGTCTGCGCTACGACACTTGTCTTGCTTCTGCCGCAGTCAAGAGCGAAGTAGAGGACTTCTTTCTTGACAACGACATCGCCTCGTATTACCTCGGCGTTTGCCAAGACTTCAAGCATTTTGGCTTTGCCGTGAGTGTGATTATCCTTTCTCGTGACGGCACGAAAATCGTGCGTCTGCTCCGCAAAGAGGCTTGTTATTGCCGCTTCGCTCCTGCCGGCAAGGACGGCAGAATAACTCGCCTGCTTTACGCGAACTGGAGAAAGTGCATCGCCTCACGGAGCGACATTGAGGTGATTGAGATGCTTGATGCTGCTTCTCCATGGCGAGACCTGCAAGACAGGCTCGCCAAGAACACCACTTGCCGCAAGTTTGCTGTGGTGTCGCGAATACCGACCCCTGACAGCACTTATTATCCCATTCCTTATTACGCTTCGCTATTCAAAGGGAAATGGTATAACATCAAGCAACTCATCGGACTTGCCAAGGAGTCGAAACTCCGCAACTCCGCACCTATCAAGTATCAAATCGAGATTTCACAAAAGTATTGGGAATCGATTTTTCGCAGTGAGGGCATCACCGACCGCCGCAAGCAGCAGGAACGCATCGTGCAGGAGAAGCAGAGCATTCTCGACTTCCTCACCGGGGCGGAGAACAGCGGCAAAGCCTGGTTCTCCACTTTCTACATCACGCCCGACGGCAAGGAGCAGCACGATGTTGTCATCAACAAGATTGACGACAGCAAGGAGGGTGGCGACTGGAGCACCGACATTCAAGAGGCCGTGAATATGTTCTGCTTTACTATGCGCGTGCATAGTAATCTTGTCGGCAGTGTGCCCGGCAAGTCGCAGTCCAACAATTCCGGCTCCGACAAACGAGAACTCTACACAATAGCACAGGCACTACAAAAGCCGTATCACGACTTGCTTTTCACCGTCCATCGAATTATCATTCGCTTTAATGGGTGGAAAGGTGTCGTGCCTGACTGTCCGTTTATTCAATTAACTACGCTCGACGAACACGCCGACGCTAAACAAGTTACCACAAATGGCGAAACTGATAAACAATGACGACACATTGCGGCACTACCTACCTAATGTGTTCGCAACGGTCAAAGGCGAGGTATCGCTCTTTGACAAGGTCAAGGTCGATATTGACCTTGCGGAGAACTGGGTGATTGAAACTTTCGTTTCAACGAAGACGTTCAACACTATTTGCGGCTATGCCGAGGATAATCCTATTAAGATAATCACTGCAAAACTCATTGCCTCTGAGGCACTTCGTCGGGCTATCCCTTCGCTCGATTTGGTGCTTACTCCAAATGGCTTTGGAGTGGTCAGCAACCAAAACATCGCTCCGGCATCGAAAGAACGTGTTGACCGTCTTATTGCCTCGCTCGCCGACTACCGCGACGAGTGTATCGGCAATCTGCTGCCGGCAATTGTCGGTGCGAGTCAGTGGCTCACATCCTCGCAGGCTTCGTTCTTCGGTGAAACGCTGTTTCCCGACCTCGCCATCACCGACCAAGTGAAAGGTACAGGCTCGAAGTGGGAGCGTTATCTCGCACTTCGCCCAATGATACTCGACATCGAGGCATCTCTTGCCGAGGAGTTTTTCTCACCCGTACTTATGGTGCGGCTGAGAAACGAGGTGCTGCGGAAGACGCACACGGCAGACCTTGCCCGCGTCATCAACGCTATACGGGGGCAAGTTGTTGATATACTCAATGGCGGCTCAATCAGAATGAGAGATATGATAGACGTGGTAAACCACATTCGACGCTATCCTGACTTGTTTCCCGAGTGGCACGCATCGGAAACGGCGAAGTTGTTTGCACCGCCTATCTTCAAAAACAAAAAGGAAGCGAAAGGCTACTTCTTTTGATGAACATTTGGCGGTAGTCGAGTGCCTATATCTTCTTTCAGCATTGCGTCTGCTATAATTAAAACGAGAGTTATGACACGGAGCACTGATTTTATTTCACAAAGTTAGAAGCGGCGTTCACTAAGTCAAGGACAAGCACGTTGGCTGCCATTCTCATTCTTCCGAAGCGCAGACCAATCCTTGACAGCCGCTCCCTATGCCGCTTCTTTTGGTTTGTTCGTAAAATCTAACGTGCTTCGGCACATAACTTTTTAAACTCGTTATAATTATGATTACAGCAGACTTGTTCAAGAAAGAAGAGCAAATCGTCACTATCGGCGACTACTCGCTCAAATGCCCGGAGGGCAAAAGAAGTTTTTACGCCTTCGTCACTTTTGATGATTTTTCAACGGTGCATTGGACCAACTTCTTCGCAACTAACCGCTCTTGCGCACTCAAACAAATCTTGGAACGCTTCGCTGATTGCTCCGAATTCATTCATTCAATCTCTCTACACGAATCGGAAGATTGAACCGCTCATCGACAACAAAGGCTCCCACTTCGGGAGCCTTTTTCTGTCTTTTCTAAGGTCTGCCGTGCGCTTTACATTTGCAGAAAACTTCGTTTTATGAACACCATTTCGATAAATCTCAATGTGCCGCAAGGTTGGCACGAACTCGATGACAAACAACTGCGTTACGTCTATTCGCTTATCGCCAAGGAGTTTTCAGCCGACGAGATAAAGACGCTCGCGCTGCTTCACTTCAGCGGCTGTAAGGTTATCGCTCGCCAAGACAAGAACTCTTTCCTGCTGAAGCACGGAAAGAATCTGTTTCAAACTTCAGGTACGCTTATCGCCGAGGTGATACCCTCACTCGGATGGCTCGATGCGATATCGGCATCGCCTGTCCGCCTGAAGAAACTCCGCAACCACGCGAGCGTGGACGCAGAGTTTCAAGGTGTGCCGTTTGAAACGTATATCGTGGTGGAAAACCTTTATCAAGGTTTTCTCTCCACGCAAAAAGATGCTTTGCTCGATGAAATTGCACACGTTCTTTATCCCGGTTGTTCGGCTTCCCTCATACCCGAAGAACGTATCAGCATCTTTTACTGGGTGGCTTCGCTAAAAGATATGTTTGCCCGACGTTTCCCGGACTTTTTTCAGCCGGCTACCGCCAACGCTGAAAACCTGCTCGGCAGTTCACCGAACATCGGCAAACAACTCCAGGAGTCGATGGACGCTCAAATTCGTGCCCTCACTAAAGGGGATATCACCAAGGAAAAGGAAATTCTTTCGCTCGATACTTGGCGTGCTTTAACGGAGTTAAACGCACAGGCAAAGGAATATAAACAGATTAACGCTCTAATCAATGATAAAAAATGATTGGAACGCAACGCAATTCTTCAGCGAATTGCTTGCAAATAACAAACTTGCCATTGCCGAAGGTTTTACCTTCTGCAAGGTGTCGGGGCTTGAAGGCTTCGAGGAAGCACTTCACGCTATGCAACAGGCTACCGCCTTTTGCTGTGTCAGCGACATCGCCGACGGCTACACGGAACTCAACAACACGCCTCGCACTCGTCGCATCAAAACCGTGTTTCTCGCTATGCGTCACGCCATAGACGATATGGACGCTCGCAACGAGTGCATGGAAATAATGCGTGAGCTGTTCCGACAACTGATGTCGGTACTCACACTCGAACGTGTCAAGTTAGAGCAGAACTGCATCTACCTTGACCCGAGAATATCGTTCAACGAGATTGACCGATATTTCTTCTCCGGCTGTGCCTGTGCTTATTTCCAAGTGGCGGTTGATGTGTTCACGGACCTTCGTTTTTCAGAAGACGATTGGAACGATCGTTTGTTCTACGATGGTGATTTATGGCTGTTGGGGCAAGACGTAAACAAAGTGGAAAATGCTAAATTAAAATTGATAGCATATATTCGTAATACATTTAATATGAGCCTTACTGATGCACGAGAGATTGTTAACAGACCTCCTTCAATGATTGTTGACAAAATCACGATTCAAGAATACCTGAAGTATGAAAAAGACTTAGTAGAAATTGGAGCTTATGTCGAACTCAGAAAAACAACTTGAAGAACGCCGTAAGTATGTTACGGCTTTCAACTCGACAATGGTTAAAATTTGGCGTGAGCAAATAAATTTGCTCGGCGTGATTGACACGGGTGCGCTTTTCCGCTCCACGATGGCGGTACGCATAACTGCCGACGGCAAGTTTACGCAAATCACGCTCGCCCAATCGTTCAACACTTACGGCATTTTCGTGGACTACGGCACCGGCTCGAATACGCCTCGCGGCAATTCGGGCGACTTGGGCGACGGTTTCGTAAACCGCCGCAAACGCCGTAGGTGGTTCTCACGAAAATACTTCGCCTCGGTGATGAACATACAAGAATTTTATGCCGACAACCTCGGCAGACAATTCTGCAACGCTGTCTCAAATGCGTTGAATCCCGATTTGATGCGTCGCTCAGTGGCGAAATAGTGTCTTTTCGCTAAACAGTGATAGACCATAACTTTGCTGAAAAATCAAAGATTATGGCTATCAATACATCAACCATCACTCAACTTATCAGCGATTTTCGGGCACTGTCGCAAAAGGACAGTGTATCGCCCGAATCGCTCGGCGTCCTGCTCCAAAAACTCGCAGACCTTATCAACACCGCAGCTGCGGACGGTGATTTCACAGCAATCTCTAATGCTCTCAACGCTGTGCCTACGGCACTCGTTTCGATTAGTCAAGGTTCGGCTGATCGTAATGACATTCTTATGGATGTCACTACGTCGAACCTCGTAAAAGGGCTTCAGGCTTCTGCGAAAGATGCGGTGTTCATTCGCCAAGCCACTACCGAACGAGCCGGAGCAATGCGAGCACAACAGGTCTCGGACCTTAACAATACTCGCACAGGGCTTGCAGCTTTGCAGAAGTCTTTCACCGCTCTTTCGGACGTGGTAGCTAATCTCGGAACTACCGTTTCCGAGAATGGTTCTAAATTAGAACTTGTTGCTGATGAAGCGAATTACTGCTCCGAGGGCATTGCTGACCTTACAGAAAATCTGCAAGTGACAAACGATGATTTGGCTGCTACGCAGAAATCGGTCGAGGAGAATGCCAGAGGCATCACCTCGATAAAAGCGAAGACGGATTGCCCTCGCATCGCAGTGGAAGTGGAGAACGGTAAACTCCGCATCATTAACTCTAATTATTATAAAGTCAACGGATATTATCCTTTCGTTTTCCGTTTCACGTCTAAACGAAATCGGTTTAAGGCGGATATTAATCCAGATTTGAAACGAGGAGCGAAACATAAAGGGTGGCACGTCATAGGTGGCTTACCGAACAATGTAAAAATTGACTCTGATGATTTTGTTATGTTCCGCACCTCGCCTCTCTATGTTTGGGGCGATAAAAAAGAGGGTGTGTTTTCGCACTCTTACGAGGCGAAATATGTGGTCGGTGCTAAAGGTTCTGACGTAAAAATGTATGTGCCTTGGGGAAAAAAGAAAGTGAAAGTGGCTAATTCAGAAGGGCGTTATATGATGCGGCGGTTTCGCTTTGCTATCGGCTTCGGAAAAACCTACAACCGTGACAAGTATTCTCTTTCGCCGGCTTTGTTGGCATCAAACCTCGCTGAGTTTTCAGTGATTTTCGACCCTTGCTCGAAAAAATTTCACTTGGGAAAATAAAAAAGATGCAAGCAAGCGCCCACATCTATAAAAACCGGAAAGCTTACGCACAACGGAACACAAAGAGGAAAGCTTGTGCACACCTCAATACTCTGCAAAGTTACGAATTTATCACCTAATTACCAAATAATTATGAAGCGAATCGACAGCAAATTGCAACTCATTTCAGCCGTGGTACTTATCGTACTCGGCGCAGGGTTGCTCATCGCAGGTTTTATCGTTCCGCCTACTGGCGTTATCGACAATTCAGTGCTTATCGCCTTTGGCGAAATACTGACTTTTGTCGGTTCGCTGTTCGGCATTGACTACCACTATAAATACAAGAACAAATGAGAAAGATTTCAGAGATTATCATTCATTGTGCCGCGACTCCTGAAGGCAAGCACTTCACGGTCGCCGACATCGATGCCTGGCACAAGAAGCGTGGCTTCCGGTGCATCGGCTATCACTTTGTGATTTATCTTGACGGCAGCGTCCACAAAGGACGTGCCATTGAGGAGGTCGGTGCTCACTGTCTGGGGCATAATGCCAATTCAATCGGCATTTGCTACATTGGTGGCTGCGCGACCAATGGCAAAACTCCTAAAGACACTCGCACCGAGGCTCAAAAGGCTTCGCTCGTCCGGCTTATCACCGAACTTCGCCGCCGTTTTCCGAACGCAAGCGTTCACGGTCACGACGAATTTGCCAATAAGGCTTGCCCATCGTTTAACGTCAAGACTTCGGGGTTATGCGAACTTTAGTTCTTTTATCGTTGATTCTGCTCTGCTCGTGCCACTCGCAGAAGCAAGTGCAGTCGGATTTTTCCGAAGATGTCCGGCTGACGAATACGACGGCAACCACATCGTCGTCGCAGTCGCTCCTTGATATGGTTGCGTCGTGGTCTTGCGACTTCGACAGCCTCGACATCTTCGTCGAACCTCTTGTTGATAGTTGTCGCTCATCGGCGGCGGTGGCTGCGGTGCAACCGTCCCGGTTGCACCTCCGCGCCCGACACGCATCTATCGCCAACAAAACAACGATTAATCAGTCTGTCAAGACAGACTCCGCAGTCATTGACACGTTGGCGGTTCACCGCACAACTCAGCGTGAGGAGAAGTCGAACTCCGAGAGTTACGGCGTTTATAAGCCTCCTGACGGCAGCATCGTTTTGATAATTCTTGCCATTGCAATCATTCTCTTTTTCTGCATTAGACAGCATAGATAGTAAAGTTTTTTCATAATGTGGCGACTTGTCCGTGAGGATAGGTCGCTTCGCTTTTGGCGAGTGCTCATAGATGCCCCTCCCTCCCGAAGTCGATGATGCAATCTCTCCACGTTCTATGTTGCGCCCTCCGCGGAAGTCTTTTGCCTTTGCACTTAGAACAGCGGCTGTGCAGCCCGGTCGGTGCATCGGAACAAGAAAGTGTCGCAATGTGAAGCCTCTACGCCTCCGCGATACCGCACTCGCTACGCTCATACGGTATCTGCTACGGCTTCGATTCTGCACACCGCTGCCGCTTTGCAACACACTCTTTCAACGGCTATCGCTGTTGTCCGATACCTCCCTTGTACAAAGTGCTTTTAGGCAAAGACTTCTCGCTCCGTTCTCCACTGCGAGCAGGATAGTTACTGTCATCGCCTTCTTCCCACAGTGCGGTGCACTCGCATTATTCGCCTTACGGCAAAGAGGATTTGTCGCCAATGGAACACGTCGGCTAACATTCTTCGCTTCGCCCTCCACGGCGGACAACGGCACGGCAGTACGAGCAGTGATCGGTCGGGTTCGGAACAGGAGATTGTGCAAACTCCCTGACCTATACGCCTCCGCGACACCGCACTCGCTGTGCTCCTACGGTGTCTGCTCCGTCGCCCGGTCATTGAGCCGCTACCGCTTTCTCACACACTCCTTCCGGCAAGCCGCTCCGAAACCGACCTATGCTCCAACTGCCTTTGTGCTGTCGTCCGCCCGCTCCGTTCTCCGCACGAGCATAGCAGACAATAATACTTCCATTGGCACATTGATTATTCGCTCAGTGCGGTGCGACGTGGCACTAACTCCATTGCGCCTATGACGGCTGCCGCTTCTCTGCTTTCGAGTCTTGTTCGGGCAGTTTGACGTGGCGACACCGCACAGTGACATCGAACTGCAAGCAGCCCGACGACACTTCCTCGGCGGCATCGCCACTAATTGCCTGAACAACTCCAAATCCGCTCCGCTCTCGCCGTCATCATCTCCATTGCGCACAGCCTCGTCATCACCGCCCATCGCAGTGTATTACCTTGCCAAGGCAAGAGATAGGTGTTGCCGTGGAGTCCAAATTCGGCAAGCCGATTTTGGCTCTCACGCCAACGATTTGACCGCACATCGCTCGCATATTCCGCTCGGAGGACAAGGGCGAGGGCGGAAAAACGATTGAGGGCGGTGGGGGGTCTTTACAGACGGTAGCAGGCGGAATACTTCCCCTGCACCCCTTAATCGGCTAATACTTAGCCGATTGGCGTTTTCAGTCCTTTACAAACTGAAAACTTGCCAAATTTTCGCACCTATTTTCGACTCTTTACACGCTGTGCCAGTGTCTTTTATGGTGCCAAAATTTTCTCTCAAATTTGCTACTCAAAGCAACAAATTTGAGATTATGGCAAATTATACTTCTACTGCCAATGTCGTTCTCTCGGTGAACGGCAAACAGGCGCAACAAATGCTCTCCACGCTTCAACGTGAGGCTCAGAACTTGGAGAAGAAAATCGCCAAAGCGGCTACCGCCGGCGACAAGGCTACGATGCGTAAACTGCAACGTGAACTCTCCAACACCAACCGAATGATTAATCAACTGCAAGGCTCGGCGGCTACCGCCGACCAAGTCCTCAGACGCCTTGACAAGGCTTCGCCTAAGGAGCTGAACAAGACGCTCAAAACCTTGCAGTCGCAGTTGAACGGCATCCAACGCGGCACCGCCGCTTGGGACGCTCACGTCGCCAAGATTAAGGCGGTGAAAACGGAACTGCAAAAGGTCAACGCTACGCTCGCCACGCAACAATCCCGGTGGGACAGAATGAATATGTGGCTGAACAATGCGCAAACTTTCATTATAGGGCTTGCTGCTGCCATTACCGGATTGGTTATGGCGGGCCGCAAGGCTGTGAACGCTTTCGCTGAAATGGAGGAAGAACTCGCTAACACCCGAAAATATACGGGATTGACGGAGCAAAAGGTGCTCGAACTGAATGAGGTGTTTAAGAAGATGGACACTCGCACTTCTCGTGAGAAGTTGAACGAACTCGCTCAGGAAGCCGGACGCCTCGGCAAGAACACGCTCGAATCGGTACAAGGTTATGTGGAAGCCGCCGACATCATCAATGTGGCGCTCGTGGACCTCGGGGACGGTGCCACGCAGACTATCGCCAAATTGACTAACATCTTCGGTGTCGAGGAACTGCTCGGCACCAAAGATGCGATGCTTGCCGTCGGCTCTACGGTGAATGTGCTGTCGCAGAACTGTACCGCTTCGAAGCCTTATCTCGTGGAGTTCGCCCAACGTATGGCTGGTATCGGCTCACAAGCCGGTCTTACCATTCCGCAAATCCTCGCTTTTGGCGCTGTCCTCGATGCCAACGGCCAAAAGGTGGAGATGTCGGCAACAGCTATCCAAAAGGTGATTATGAACCTTGCCAACAAGAACCACGAGTTTGCCGCCACGCTCGGTATGGACGCTGAAAAACTTAATGAGACATTGAAGCATTCAGCGAAAGACGGCTTGCTGATGTTCCTTGAAGCATTGCAGAATATGGGTAAGGACGTGGGCTTCGAGAATGCCACGATGATGCTTGCCCCGGCTTTCAAGGAGATGGGTCTCGATGCGGCTCGTGTGTCGCAGGTGCTTTCCACGCTCGCCATGCACCTCGACGAGGTGAAGTGGCAGATGGGCGAGGCGGACAAGGCGTTCCGTGAGGCGACTTCCGCCACTAAGGAATATGAAATCTTCAATAACACGGCTCAGGCGGCTATCGACAAGGCGAAGAAGCGTGTTTCGGAACTCGCTATCGAACTCGGAGAAAAACTATATCCGATTATGAAGCATATCTATACTTCTTCGGGGATTTTCCTCCGTGTCCTCAATACGATAGTGTCGTTCCTTATCGAATACCGCCGTGTTATCGTGCCGCTCGTGGCGGCTATCGCCTCCTACTATGCGACTGTCGCTGTCGCCAAGGTGGCTCAATTGGCGTGGAACGCTGTCTTGCTGTCGGGCAAGACGATCGCTTCGGCGTTCCGCTATGTGGTGGGGCTGTGCGATGTGGCGATTATCGCCCTCACGAAAGGAACTAAGGCCGCAGGGACGGCTATCACGTTCCTTAATCAGTCAATGAAGGCATCACCTTGGGGGCTGATAATCTCCGCTGTCGTTGCTCTCGGCGTCGGCATCTACAACCTCACACAGAAGTTTAAGCAACAGCGTGCCGAGGAGGAAAAGGCTCGCAAGGAAATGGAGGAATACAAGAAAAGCCTAACTGACCTCTCCGAAGCGGCGGCTCAGTCGGCGGCTAACGAGATGAGCCGTGTGGAAGCCCTCTACAAGACTGCTGTCGATGAAGCGAAGTCGAAAGATGAGCGTCGCAAGGCGGCGGAACGCCTTCAGAAGCTCTATCCTGACTATTTCAAGAATCTTTCGACCGAGGAGATTATGGTGGGTAAGGCGAAAACGCAGTACAATAATCTCCGTGACGCTATCATCGAGGTGGCTCGCGCTCGTGCCGCTGCGGCTAAAATCGAGGAGAACGAAAAGGAACTTCTTACCTTGGAACAGCAGGCTCCCGGTTTGAGGGCACAAATGGAGGCTGACGAACGTGCTCACAATGCTGCGGTTGCTGATTGGAACCGTGCTCGCGAGCAAGAGAATAACATTGCTTATACAAACTCTACCGATGCAGCTGCCGGTGGCTTAGTCAATGTTACTCCCTACGCTAACAAGGTGGCTTCGACAGGCGAGACACTGAACGCTTCTCGCTCTGCTTATAACGCCAATATAACTAAACAGCGGCAACTGAATGAGGCTAACGAGTATCTGCGTCAGAAATATAACGTCTCGGAGGCGGCTATCGCCGATGCCGGGGGCGTGGGCGACGTCAATATTCCCAACGGCGGCGGTGGCGGTGGCGGCTCTACTGTCGTTGCCGACCGCTTTGCCGCTGAACAGCAGTGGCGTGAGCGTGAGGAGGCTTCGGCTCGTATCGCTTACGCTACCGGCAAGAAGGACTATCTTGCCTATACTGCCGAAATGGACCGCATCGCTGTGGAGTTCTACGAAAGGCAGCTTTTGCACACTGACCTCTCGGAGGATGAGCGTTTGCAGATTACTGCAAAGTGGCGTGAGGCGCAGATGAAGCAACAGCAGCACGCTGACGCGGCTTTGCTCTCGCAGTCGGTCGAGGCTGAAAACTCTCGCTATAACGCTCAAATGGCGGAGGTGAAGCAGTTCTACATCGACGGTCAAATCTCCAAGGAAACTTACGACCAACGCATCGAGGAATACGAAATCCTGCATCAGCAAAATCTCTCCAAAATTTATGCCGAAGGCTCCAAGGAGCGGCTTCAGGCGGAGCAGCAGTTGCAGTCTTTACTCATTGCGCAGATGCAACGCCGCCAACGTGAAACGGAGGAAAACGAGCGCAAACTCGCCTCGATGAAGAAGGAGTTTTTCGGCGACAATCCGCAAGAACGGCAAGCCAAATACGACGCCGATTTGGCGTTGCTTCAAACGGTCTATGACCGCGAAATTGCGGCTGCCGGCGACAATGCGGACGAAAAACTGCGCATCGAGGAGGCTTTTCAGCAAGCGAAGCTCGCTCTGCAAAAGCGTTATGGTTTGCTCGCAGAGGAAGATGAACGCAACAGGATGCAGCGTGCCATTGCCGACTCAGTGGAGTGGCTGAATGGCGACGGTGGAAAGGCGATGCAGGGTGCTATATCCACGCTGACTTCGGGAATGGGTGCTATCTTTTCTTCGCTTTCTTCTCTTATTCAGGCGGAACTCGAAATCGAGACAGCCGCCATAGAGAAACGCTACGACAAGGAAATCTCCGCTGCCGAGGGCAACTCCTACAAGGTGAAGAAACTCGAGGCGCAAAAGGAAAAGGAAATCGCCAAGGCGAAGAACGAGGCGAACCGCAAGATGTTCGCCATGCAGGTTATACAAGCGGTGGCTCAAACGGCTCAAAATGCCATTTCCGCCTACGGCTCTGCCGCCGCTATCCCGGTCATCGGCTACATTCTTGCTCCTATTGCCGCAGGTATGGCGGTGGCTGCCGGTATGATTCAGATTGCGGCTATCAAGAAACAACAGCAAGCATCGGAGGCGCAGGGCTATTCTGCGGGCGGTTTTACTCCCGACGGACGCTCCGATGAACCTGTCGGCATCGTGCACGCCGGGGAATGGGTGGCTTCACAGAAACTGGTGAAGTCGCCGAAAACTCGCCCGATTATCGAGGCTCTCGAATACGCCCAACGAACTAACACTATCGGCTCGCTCGCCGCAGCCGATGTGTCGCGTTCTATCACTGCTCCGATGCTACTTGCTTCGCAGCCGCAACAATCCATTCAGCCTAATGTCATCGTGAATGTTCCTACTCAAACTTCGCCTAACACGAAGATCGAGCAGACACTCGACAGGCTGAATGAGAGATTGAACGAGCCTTTTGTCACTGTGGCTACCGTCACCGGCGACAAAGGCATCAACAAGGCGCAGGACGACTACGAAAGACTTTTACGCAATAAATCACCTAAAACTCGCAAGTAATGAAAATCTTAATTAATGGTAAGTTAGCAGCATTAAAGGAGAACACTTCGTTTGAATATATCGCCGACAACCGACTTTTCAGCGGCTCTGACGGCTACTCGCTCACAATCACCTTTCCGCTTCGTGGTTGCTCGCAGAACCTGAGCATCTTCGGCAATATAAACCGTGCCGACGTGGCAGCTAAAAAGGTGATTTTCGACTGTCAAATCATTGACCGTGCACTCGTGCTTCGTGGCTCTATCGTCGTGACGGAAATCTCCCAAGCCGAAGTGAAAACGCAATTCCTCGAAGGTCGCTCGGAAGTGAACTTCGACTCTACCTTCGATGACATCTACATCAACGAACTTGACCTCGGTTCGCCGACTACGGTTTACACTTCTGCCGTCACGCCGATGCGTGCATGGAACGATGGCTTCTACAATCTCTCTTTCGTGGCTCTGCCGTGGGTGAATGATGCTTCTGGCAACATTCAGAACTGCACGAAGTACGAAAACGGCTCGTATTCGTGGCACGACGACACAACAGGGCTTTCGTGGCAGCCTTATCTGCTCTATATCGTGAAGAAGATTTGCGAGGCTGTTGGCTACTCCTATGATTTTACGGCATGGGAAGAAAAGGAGGAACACCGCTATTTGCTCGTGTGCAACACGCTCCCTTATGCGTGGCACTTGCCGGAGTTCGCCCGGGCTTTGCCGCACTGGACCGTGGCGGAGTTCTTCGAGAAACTCGAGCCTTTTCTTGAAGCGGAGTTCGACATCGACCACCGCAGCCGTCATATCGGTTTCGCCTATTCCAAGGACATTCTTGCCGCACTGCCGCCGGTGGCTATCGACAAGGTCATCGACGAGCACACCGTGGAAGTCACGGTGGAGGACGAGAACTGCGAGTATCGCGAGGCGAAGAACCTTGTCTATGCGGAGTGCGACCACGAGATGTGGAAGTTCTATTCGTGCGACTGGTTTATCAAGTCGTGGGGAGGCGGAGCGGTGCAGTACGACAGCCTTAATGCTTTGCTCGCAGCTAACAAAAGTTATGCGACGTGGGACGGCACTTCCGGACGTGGCTCGACTATAGGTAAGTTGCTCTACGCAAAAGACCTCGACATTTACTTCGTCATTCGTGCCGTTGAGAAAACTCTCGTCGAGAAGCGAGATTGGCTTCCGAACCGCTATTCTTACAAGTGCATTCTGCAACCTGTAAACCTGTTCGGAGGTCGCATCGTCGATGATAGCGAGGATGCCGACGAGAACGAAATAGAGTTCGTTCCGGCGTGGATTGACTTCACGGACTCAACATACGGACGTTGCCTTTTCCTCGCCTTTTCGGGCTACGATGAAAGCGATAACCTTTCAGGTGAGACAAGCGGAAGACGTGGTAGCTTGATTGAGGACTTCAAGAAACGTGCCGATGAACGCTTTAACCAAACGGTCTCGGTGCAAACGATTGAAGCCGGAGAGAAGGACAAAAAGAGCGAGTATTACGACAAAATCTATATAGGCTGGTGGGACGCTGCCGCTGACTACGACGGCAAACTCCCGTACCCTTACACCGAAGATGTGGTGATAGCGGAGGACTGGAGCAGTTACTTCCGTCCTCACACCAATCTGCGGCTCAACAACAAGATTTTGAACAAATACCGCAAGGTCTATCAAGTGAACCCGAAACAAAAGGCTACTTTCAAGTTCCTCTCCGACACAATCCCCAATCCAAGGGCATTGTTTATAATAAGAGGCAAACGCTACGTCTGTGAAAAGTTATCTGCGACCTTCACCTCGCAGGGAATGTCGCAGTTAATCAAAGGCAGCTTCTATGCAGTCACTGATTGACATCTATACCGTCATCAAAAAAGTCATCGAAAAAGTCATCAAACTTGCACCGATAGGGTCATTGAAATAGTCAACAATAATGTTAGCAAAAATGTTAGCGAAAAAGTCACGGAAAATATCATCGAAAAAGGCATTGATTATGCCTTTCTTGGACGACCTCTTTTTTTCTTCTCCGGTGCACCGAAAACATAGTCGAGGACTTTTCGGTTTGCCTCGTCCACCTTCTTCTGGTCGAAGTCGATGTAGATGTCAGTAACGGTATTGCCGCCGTGCCCGAGGGCTGCTGCGATAGTTTCCTTTGGAATATCGAGGCTGGCGGCTACCGTAGCCCACGAGTGGCGAGCCCAGTATGTGGTTAGCTCGTCTATCTTTATTCCGTCATCAATGGCGTTAAGCGTCTCTTTCAGCGTTTTCAAGCCGTGGCAAAGTCGCATATAATAGCAGCGATAGTCCTTGTTGGTGTCAAGCGGATTGATGAGCCAATCCTTGCCACGGTACTTCTCTATTATCGCCATTGCTTCCGGCTCTACCTTAATAGAGTAATGGCGACTTGTCTTTGCTCGGTCGTACTCGATGCGTCCATCTTCAATGGATTTAAGGTTGCATAAATCCACGATATTTATTCCGCAGAGGCAGAATATCAATTTGAAGATGTCGCGGTACTTTTCCTCGAAGCCGTCGATAGGTGTATTGAAGATTTTTCTCAAAACTTCAACCTTAAACGAGCGTTTTCTCGTTCTCACAGGCTTGATTTTGAACTTCCTAAATGGGTAGTACACAGTCACTTCCTCGTCGATTGCGTCATTAAAGACGGCACGAATGTTACGGAAGTGAATGTTGCGAGCATTTTGTGACGGAGAGGTCTGTGCGAGGAAGTCATCTAAGCCGTATAGCCACTCTTTGTTTATATCCTCAAAGACCAATGACTCCACTTTTTGCATACCTACATAGGTAATGACCTTCTTTAATGTGCATTTATAGAGGTCGTAGGTACGCCCTTTGTAGCGTTGAATAAAACGCTCGAAGTAGGGAACGAAAGCATTTTTCGGGACTTTCTTTTCTGTGCCCTCTTTGTCTCGGGCAAGAATCAAGTCCTTAATTTCTTTCGCTGTGAGTTCAGTTCTGCCGCTTTTGGTGTACTCAAAAATGAGCATGTCTATTTCCTGCTTACGTTGGTTAAGCAGCAGATTTAGAGCATCTTTTTGGGGGTGATTTACTACTCGGAAGTTTGCTTTATCCCACTGTTTCGGAAGCAACTTAACCCCGAGATTGATAAAACTCGTGTTCTGTGCCGTGAAGATAGCAATCTTCAACGGGCACTCGCAACCGTCGGAGACGTTGCGGTGGTCAAGATAGAATTTCGTACTTGCCATGGCTTGTGAAACTTTAACAAGGTATTTGCATACCTCCTTTGCCAAAAGACTCCAAATGCTGCCAAAATGTGCCATTCTTTGTCTTTTTTTTAACAAATACGAGATGAATTTCTCAGTGTATTGTCCTTAAAACAAACACGCTAATTTGTTGAAAATTAGCGTGTTGATTGCGGAGTGAGGGAGATTCGAACTCCCGAACCGCTTTTGACGGTTACACGCTTTCCAGGCGTGCCTCTTCAGCCACTCGAGCATCACTCCTCGTTTTTGCGTTTGCAAAGATAGTGCAAATTGAGAGAAGAAAAAAGAGCTTGCTTGTTTTTTCTTCCGAAATGCAGCCAGTTTTAATTCCTCTAAAAATTTGTTTCTCATTTTATGGCGTTTAATTCCAAATAAAATTTGTACATTTGCAATGTTAATATATTATAGCTTCGAGGTTGTGAGCTAATCTGGTATTTATAATTAATTGTCCAATGATTCTTATGAAAAAGTCAATGCTTGTTTTTATGTCTTGCATTTTCTGTGTTTTTGCGGCGAATGCGGGTTTTTTGTCGGGACTTAAAATGACGGTTTACTATCCGTATCAAGTTCGAACAGTGATGCCGATGACTGGTCCGTCCGTAGTGCAGTGTAACTACGCAGATCCAGAAATTACAGTTATGTTCTCTTCTGACGGGGTTCCGACAGAAGTTATGGAAAAAGGGAATAGCTACGAATTGGAGTACTATGACACGTTTGATGGAAATGATATTTATACGATGGATGAAAATCGGTATATTTCTGTAAAATCAGATGGAGCATGTATAGTTGATACATCGACAAGTAGCTTTGGGGGGCAACCTATTTATATAGACTACACAATCAATGATTGTAGGGGAGGCTCGTCAAGCTATGGAGGTGGATATTCCGGTGGTGGCTATGACGGAGGTTCGTCAAGCTCATATACCACATGCCGTATTTGTGGAGGCTCTGGAGTCTGTACAAGTTGCAATGGACGGGGCGGCGAATGGCGCAGTTCTGGGTATTACACAGGTTCCGGCTCGCAGACATGGATAAATTGTCCGTCATGCAATGGCAGTAAGCGATGCTTTAATTGCCACGGCACAGGAAAGCAATAGGAGTTGGCGGATTGAGAAATCTATTGCTCGTCTTGGTCTTGGGGGCTTTTTCCGCTCGACCAAGGCGAGTAGTCGTTGTGCTCAGCTCATCTTTCAGGACCTTCAAATCGGGGCTTTAAGGTGTTCTGGATGAATTGCTGGCGGGCCTCCAAACTATAAATCCTGTTCTTAGCATGTCTCATCAGATAGAGAGGGTGGTAGAATTTGTTCTTTAGGAAATTCTCATGGTAGCACCTCATTCCTTGTGCTTTGGCGGCTTCGAAGAATTTGCGTGCGGTATCCTGATAGCTCCCATACTTGCCTAAGTCGGAGAAACCCAGATAGATGGGCGGAACCAAATGAGTGACGTCGTAGTCGGTTAAATCCTTTGACCCGAACTGTGCGGCTTTTTGTAATGCGCATTCCAGGTTGGGCTCTCTGATGTAAAACAGGTTGAATATTTATATGACTCCGTTTAAATCCTTGTGTGTATTCGCAGAGTAGTATTCGCGGAATAAATCACGGATGCAATACATAGTTTGGTCGGGCGTGAATTCAAACCATGTTTCTTTGCTCGTGTTTTCATCAAAACCCTGGAGAGCCTGTAGCGTTTCCGGGTCGGTGACTGCGCGGGAAACCGCAGCACTGCCGGGATTCTTCATGACGACAGAGCCAATTATATCCCATGATTCTCCGAATTGCAAAAGAGTTCTCCAGCGGAATTCTTCTTGCTCCGTTATTTTGGTGTAGTGGGTAAAAACTTTCATCTGATGAATTATGAGTTTTTTTTTATACTGGGTCATTTCCGCTTCACGCCCCTTACGGCTTCGGCGTCGAGAGGATTTTCCGGCCAATAGTGCTTTGGGTAACGTCGCTTCAACTCTTTGCGCACCTCAAAATAGGCATTGCTCCAGAAGCTGTCCATGTCCTGGGTCAGCTGCACAGGCTTGAATCCAGGCGACAGGAGTTCCATAAGCACGGTGCGTTTTCCTCCGTCGACACAGGGCGTGTGGAGCATCCCGAAGCATTCCTGCAGGCGTACGCTCAGCACCGGTGCTTCGGCGGCTTTGCGGTAGTCCACACGGATTCTGCTGCCTGAAGGCACGGTGATGTGCGATGGGGCGAGTCGGTCTACCTCTTGCTGCATGTCGTAGGGGATAAGAGCCCACAAAGCATCGTGCAGATTTATCTTTTTCAGCTCGGCTGCCGTTGTCAGCACTTTTCCGTTCTGCTCAATGTAGAACGGCAGCCATTCAGAAGCTGTCGACAGGACGTGTTCCGTAGACAGGTCGGGTAGAGCCATTTCCGGATGCCATTCCGCCACCGCGTCCACACGCTTTTGAAGCCTGGCAACGTCGTCGCTCCAGTCGAGCAGTCCGAGTCCTTCTTTCTGCACAGCCTCGCAGACCGTCGAGACAACAGCGCTTTTGTCGGCATTGTGCAGAGGCTGGCTGTCGACAGTCAGCACCCCGATTGTGCGTTCGCGCAGCATCGCCACACCGCCGTTTTTTGAATCCCAGAAAATCCGTTCGCGTTGTCGTGTCTCGATGTCCTCTGGCCGCAACGGTGCGGCGAGAAACACCCTTCCGCATTTTTCGGAAGCGTTGAGGGCAGCCACCGCCAGCCAGTCGTAGGAAGCAAGATTGCTACCGTTGTCAATCTGCACGTTGACGCCCGAAGCCAGACGGAAGTGCCCGATGCTGTCAATGGCTTTAGCCACCCGTTCAGGATATGCCGTCGCCACAAGGCAGCCGGCATCCTCCGGGCATATATCGTCGTTGCATTCTGTGGCTTTGATCATATTTCGATATTCCTCGGCAATCTGCGCTATGCGCGACCATCTGCCGAGTCTGTGCTGTCGCCGCGCCGTCCGGAGCAGGCTGATGCGCAGGCATAGGTCGGCGGAAGTGTCGTCGGTCAGAGGATCCTTCTCCTCCAGTATGGCGGCAATGTCGCAGGCGAGACTTTTCTGCGCAGGCGATTCGGCGCGCACCATCATTTTTGAAATATGCGGATGGCACGGCAGTTTCGACATCTGCCTGCCGAGGCTTGTTATGCGGTTCTGGCTGTCGACGGCACCAAGCGTTGTCAGCAGTTTCCGGGCTTGCGCAACGGCTGATGGCTGAGGCGTTGTCAGCCATGGCAACGCCTCTGCGTCGCTTTCGCCGAAAGCTGCAATGTCGAGAAGGGTAGGCGCAAGGTCGGCATCCGAAATCTCGGGTCGACGGCGCTCGTTCATGCGATGCTCCGAGGCTTTTGTCCATAGTCTGTAGCAGACACCCGGCGCCACACGCCCGGCACGCCCCGACCGTTGCGTCGCCATGTCGAGGCTTATGCGCACCGTCTCAAGGTGGCTAAGTCCCGACCGGGGATTGTAGACCAATTGCCGGCAATATCCCGAGTCGACCACAATGCGTACGCCTTCAATCGTAATCGATGTCTCTGCGACAGGCGTTGCAAGCACTATCTTGCGCTCGCCTTTGCCCGATGGCGCCACCGCCCGCCTTTGCTGCTCCGGCGACAGATTGCCGTAGAGAGGGAATACGGCAGTCGGCGACAGTTTGTCGGCAAGCAGCCGCTCGCATTGCGCAATGTCGGCTTGTCCGGGCAGAAAAGCGAGAATGTCGCCCTCGTGCTGGCTGTGAGCCTTGTTTATCGCTGACGCGACTGCCGTTGGGATGTCGGCGGGCGAAATGTCGGTCGTCGCATAACGTGTCTCCACAGGAAACATCTTGCCCCGGCATTCGATGAGAGGAGCGTTGAGGCTTGTGCAGATAGACGACGTGTCGATTGTAGCCGACATGATGACAATTTTCAGGTCGGGACGCAGAATCTGTTGGCATTGGCGCGTCAGGGCGAATGCCAAGTCGGAATTGATGCTGCGTTCGTGGAACTCATCGAAGATTACAACCGACACCCCTTCGAGCAAAGGGTCGGCGATGAGCATACGCGTCAGAATTCCTTCTGTTATCACTTCGATGCGGGTGGACTCTGACACACGGTTTTCAAAGCGCACCCGGTAGCCAACCGTGCCTCCCGTGCGCTCCGACAACATATCCGCCATGCGCTCAGCCACTTGCCTGGCAGCGAGACGCCTGGGTTCGAGCATGAGAATCTTGCCGTCGGAGGGCAGGAATCCAGCCATGACGGTAAGCGGCAGAAGAGTGGACTTTCCCGCTCCCGGAGGCGCGGTCAAAACCACGCAACCGTTGGCTGTCAACGCCTTGTTGACGTCGGCAGCAATCTCAGTCGTCGGCAACGAGGCGGCGTTTCTGATTATGTCGTTAAATTCCATCATTGTTTCTGTCTGAAAATAAATTTCGCCAGACCGTACACATAACGTCGTAATCCAGGTCGGTAATTAAGGATTTTGTCAAACCAAGCCATATGCCTGCCTGCTATTTTCACAACGACTCCCACATAGAGCATAGCGAACAGTGTGCCCACACCAACGATATACCATTGCCATGCTCCGAAAAACACATAGCAGAAAGCCACGGCGAGAACCACCAGCGAGCAGTCAACAACAATTTTTATCTTCGGGAAGTCGATACCTGTCACACAGCTTACCGCCACCGGGAAACCCTCGCCAGGCATTGTCACCGAGCCGCATCTCACCTCAAGGGCGATGCCAATGCCCAGGACGGTGCATCCCGCAATCTGCGCCAGTGCTTGCTCCGTTATGTCGTCGGGCAGAAGCCACGATGTGAGAGCCATATTCAAGTCGATGAGTGATCCGAAAACGAATCCCACCAGCAGCTGGAACAACTGAACCGGTTCGAAGCGGCGGCGCAGCACGGCAATCTGCCCAGCCACCAGAATGGCGTTCATTATGTAAGTGTATTGTCCGATTGTCAGCGACGGAACTCCAAGTCCACGTTTGCCGGCAGTCTTGAAAACGTAAGGCAGAGTGGAGATTACGCTTGATCCCAACTCGCTCTTTACGCATACGGCGACACCGAGAGTCATTATAAACAAAGATACAAGCAGCCATAGGTGCTGCCACAAAAAAGAGATTGTCCGTTCTTTCTTATTCATAGATGAAAAATTGTAGATAATGATAGTTTTAATGACTTGTTTGGATGTGGTGATGGTTGCTGCAGAATTGTGTTGAAAACGACATAACAAAGTTACGGAAAAATGTTGAAAACCCCGTTGGAATACGTTGTTTGTTTTTTTTGTCTGCCTAAAATTTGCGGTGCCGTGAAAACTTTGTAATTTTGGAAGTGCAAACCAACACGGATATTTTTAACCCTAACATAAAACTTAAAATCTATGACAAAGCAAACATTTCTTACATTGGCTTTGAGCATGCTCGGGGTGGCGGCAATGGCGCAGCCACGCAGTGCAAGCGAGCCAACGTTGCTCATCAAGTCTTCTCAAGGACTGATGGCACCTGTGTGGTCGCCAAGCGGCGACAAGATTGCAGTAACTTCCGACAATTATGACGGCATCTGGGTTGCTGATGCCGACGGCAGCAATCTGCGTCAGGTGACCTGTTGCTCAGGTGCCGGCTACAAGATGCAATGGAGTGCCGACGGCACAAAACTGCTCGGCAGAACCAATGTGGTGTCCGACAATCGTGTTTTCCACGAAGTTAAGGTGTGGAATGCCGCCGACGGCGCAGAGACCACGTTGGTTGGCAAGACGCGCGAGCTTACAGGAACACCGTTGTGGAATGACGCTGAGCGCGTGATGATTTCAGGCGAGCGTGGCGCATCGAGCGTCAACACACGCAGCCTCAAGCGCACATCCGCGACAGCTGCCGATGTCTACACAATGATGGTCAATGACCCGGCAGGTGTGGCCGACAAAGTGGCTTCGTTGAAAGAATTCACAGGAGCGATAATCATCAATCCGGCATTGTCGCACGACGGCAAGCAGGTGGCTTTCCAAGTTCCGGGCAAAGGCATCTTCACATGCAATTCCGACGGCAGCGGTGTGGCTTACCTGTGCAAGGGCTCTCATCCGGCATGGCTGCCCGACAATTCGCTGATCTACACCGTTGTCACCGATAATGGCGAAAGTTTTACGGGCTCCGACATCTACGCTGTCGATGTTGCCACAGGCAAGGCAGTCCTTCTGACCGCCAACACCGATATGATTCCGTTGACGCCAGCCGTGACACGCGATGGCAAACGGGTTGCTTTTGAGAACGCAAAAGATGCTTGCATCTATGAAATTACCCTAAAATACTGATAATCGATGAAAAAGAACAATATTACAAAAATGGCAATCGCTGCCGCCGCATTGATGACGGCATTCCCGGCTGCTACAACTTATGCTCAGAAATCAACAGGCTGGGGCGATTTCAAACTGTTTCTCGACCCGGGACACTCCGCAACTGAAAACCGAGGCTTGTGGGGCTATTCCGAGGCGCAGAAGGTGTTTAGCGTGGCACAGTATATCAAGGGATATCTGACGGAATATACCGATATGCCGGCAGAAAATCTGAAACTTTGCCGCAGCAACGAGGTCGACATTGTAGGACTTGAGGAACGTTCCGACATGGCGAATGCCTGGGGCGCCGACTTCTTCTATGCTATCCACTCTGACGCTTCTTCCGACAAAAACACAACCGTCACTCTCTTCGGAGGATGGCGCAAGGATGGCAAAGAAATAGAGAAAACGCCTAACGGCGGTAAGGCTTTCGGAGAGATTCTCAACCCGAACCTTACAGGCGTGATGCGCATCACGACACGCGGCAACTGGTACGACCGTTGCTATTACGACCGTGCTCCTGAGACCCACGCCAACCAGTTCCCGTATCTGTCGGTCAACCGCCGCACAAATATGGCTTCGCTGCTCAGCGAGGGCGGTTACCACACAATCGCCTCTCAGCAGCAGTTGAACATCAATGCCGACTATAAGCGTCTGGAGGCTTTCGCCGCATTCCAGTCGATATTGAAGTTCCGCAACATGGCCAATCCAGAGCAGACATTCCTTGCCGGTATCATCAAAAACTCAGAAAACGATGTGCCTATCGACGGTGTGACTGTAAAGGTGGGCGACAAGACGTATGTTACTGACACATGGGAGTCGACATTTAAGAAATACACCAACAACCCCGACCTTATCCACAACGGATTTTATCTGTTTGAGGGACTTAAAGCCGGCGATGCTGTCTCGGTGGAATTTACGGCAACCGGATATGAGCCAGTGACAAAAACCGTTGTGATAAAGTCGAATCCAGCCGGACAGTCAAACGACAACGTTACATGGCTCGACATCACGATGACATCCAACGCACCTGCGAAAGTGGCGTCGATTTCGGTGGAAGACACAAAGGCAGTCAGCCTTGTGGACCCTATCGTCATCACGTTCTCGCGCAAGATGGACAAAGAGTCGGTCGAAAAGGCATTCTCTATCGACAACGACGGCGAAGTGACATTGACATGGATAAACGACTATACGCTCAGCGTCGACGTTTCAAAACTCGTCCCGTTGAAGACCTACAACATCAAGATTGACGGCAGCGTTGCCAAGAACTCTCAGACAAACCAGCCGTTTGACGGCAATGGCGACGGCAATGGCGGCGACGACTATACGCTCTCAATTACAATGAAAGAGGCAGACACTACACCTGCGCAGGTGGTTTCTACCGACCCTGCCATCGACGGCGATGTGGCATACACGCTGCGTCCGGTGGTAAGAGTGGAGTATGATGAGATTATCGACTGGAACGAGGACAAGAACGCCGACTGCATGACGGTGATTGACCCTGAAGGCAACACTTATGCTGGCACACTGACTCATTCAGTTGTAAACGGCGCTTCGGTGCTGCAATATTTCTTCAGCGAAGACCTTCCTCTCGACAAGTGCTTCCTTGTTACAGTGAAACCGGGTCTTGCCGACTTGTCGGGCAACTTGACCGAAGAGTTCAGATTCCGCTTCCTGTCGGAGTACCGCCCTGTCGTTGAGTCGACCGACCTGCTTCCGCTCGACAACGTGACAGGATTCTGGGCGCCTGACGGCTCAGGCTCATCATCGGGCTTGACACAGGAAGCCAACTCGTTTACGCGCGCCAACATCGGTGTGCGTCCGGAAAGTCCTAACAGCGCATGCCTGAAGTATGATTTCGATCCTGATTTCGCTGCAGGCGTATGGCAAATCCGTGAGTATCACTCTTCGCAGAACATCGACGGCACAACCAAGGACGGCGTGCTTACGTTCTGGCTCTATGGCGACGGCTCAAACAACAGCGTCAGCGCTGCGTTGCGTGTGCGCACAAACAACAAGAACGGCGGCATCAAGTACAACTTGAAGCCGATCAACTATCGCGGATGGCATCTCGTGTTATGGAACCTGGCAAGCGATGAATACCAGCACTTCACCGGCACCGATGAAATCGCCGACAAGTGGCGTTTCGACAGCTTCTTCTTGAAACACGAGAAAGCTCCGGAACAGGCGTGGAAGGGAGAAATCTACTTCAACCAGATGCAGTTTGTCAAATTCGACAACACGGCAGTACGCAAGGCTGTGCTCCACGACTTCTCATCTGTCGAGACTTTGAAATCCGCCGATGGCGGCATCGTTGTGCGCTCGCTCGGCGATGTTGTGTCGGTGAAAGCCGACGGCAATATCCGCTCGGTCAATGTCTACAATGCATCCGGTGCGATGGTTGCTTCGGCAACACCTGCCGGACAGACTGCAATGGTTGCCACGGGCAATCTGGCAGGTGGCGTTTATTTCGTTAATGTAGTGGCCGACGGCGGCATCAAGACTGTCAAGATTGTTAGATAGTCAGGGACGCTTGATTGAATTAAAAAAGGCTGGATTCCGATTGGAATCCAGCCTTTTCTATTATCATTTGTCGTCGTCGGAGAAGTAGTCATTCTGAATGTCGTTTTCATTGAGGCGCACTCGCTTGTTCCATCTTTGGCGCGACTGCTTCTCGAAAGCGAACATATTGACGGTGCCTTCAATTGTGGCTTCAAACGTCAAACTGTTTTTCACTCCAATCTTTCCAGCCTCAAGCGCTGCATCCTGGTTTGCACCGATGTAGGTGAACACCCAGCCCTTTTTGCACAGGCGGTCAATCAGTTTCTTCACCGATGCGCCGTCCCACTCGATGGAGTCGTTTTCATAGCCGTCGGTGATGATTGTTACAAGCACCTTGTCCTCCTTGCCTTTGCTTTTTTCAAGGACGGTGACCGATGTGCCTATGGCATCGTATAGGGCAGTCATTCCGCGGAGTGTGTAGTCGTTGGGGGTGAGAGGCGATGTCTGCTCGGCAATGGTGTTGCGGTAGGCATATTGCAGAGGCTCTCCGCCGCTGGCGAAGGAGAGCACGGTGACCGACTGCTCGATTTTGTCGCTTTTTTTGGCTTCCTCGCGGATGGTTGACAGCGTTTCGTTGATACCGGCAAGCGCTTGTTCGTAGATTGACGTCATTGATCCCGATGCGTCGACGATGATGAGATTGTGTACTTTAAATTGTGCCATGATTTTGATGTGTTTAGTAGTTAACAATGCTTGGTTGCGTAATTTTGACGCAAATATAAAGACGAAGAAATAAACAACAAAATTTAATGTGTAAAAAATACGCAAATATGCCGATTTTTAACTTTTGTTTGCGTATCCATGACACAATCGTGCGTTTTTGTCGGAAAATAGGCTTAAATTTGTATTGTTGAAAAATAAGGGGTAGAAAATGTACAGTTATGAATATCCACATCCGGCTTTGACCACCGACTGCGTTGTGTTCGGATTCGACGGCTCTGGGCTGAATCTGTTGCTTGTAGAGCGAGGGTTGAAGCCGTATAAAGGCAAATGGGCTTTGCCGGGCGGCTTTGTGAGAATTGACGAGACGCTGGAAGAAGGAGCATTGCGCGAGTTGCGCGAGGAAACAGGAGTGATGGATATCTATATCGAGCAGCTGCAGGCATTCAGCCGTGTGGACCGCGACCCTCGCGAGCGTGTGGTTACGGTGGCGTTTCTTGCATTTGTGCGTCAGGAAGACTATGAGGTCATAGCCGGTGACGATGCCGCTAAGGCACAGTGGTTTCCGGTGGATATGTTGCCTGATTTGGCATTCGACCATAGCGAGATTGTACGTGTGGCACTCGACAAACTGCGGTGGAAGATCACCTATGAGCCGTTGGCATTCCGTTTGCTCAACAAAGAGTTTACGATGACACAGGTGCAGACCATTTACGAGGCGGTGCTCGGGCAGAAGTTCGACCGTCGAAACTTTTACAAGAAGATGACCGCCATGGGCTACATTGTGGCTACAGATGGTGTGGGGTGGCGAAACTACGAAGCGTTCGATATTCTTAATGAGTATTGTTGTGAAAAAATGCCGGTATTGGCAGCGCGCGCGCCGCGCGGTAGCGGGCGTCCGGCTACGCTCTACACATTTGACGAGGCTAAATATAGGGAGCAGATAAACAACAAAAGTGTTTTGTGATGGAAGAATACCATGTGAAAATAACCGTTGAGCGCGGCGGTGAAAGCCAATGTGTCAACACGACGGCGAAGACGGCGATTTACCTGTCGGTGCTCGGTTTTGTTCTGGTTGGCATCCCGTATGTCGGATGGCCATACCTCGCATTGTGTTTCATTGTTGCAATAAAGGCGTTGAGGCGCAAGCCGCGAGGACTGGCGCTGTTGGCGTTGCTGATCGACTCCCTTTGTCTTTTCGTGAAATACGTTATTGCCGTTTCATAGCAGCTCTCGATTTTAACAGGACACTAATGATATTGACAATGAAAAATAGCAATCTGAAAGATAGGATGCTTGGATGTTTGTTTGGTCAGGCCATTGGAGATGCTCTTGGCCTCGGTTCTGAATTTATGGACAAAAATGAAGTAATCAAGCATTATCCCGATGGGCTGAGGTATTACAGTCAGATTATTAAAGACGTGCATAGAAGCCGATGGGCAAAAGGGTCGTGGACAGATGACACGGATATGATGTTGTGCATACTTGATGGATTTGAGAATGGAAAATTCAATGTTCGTCGTGTTGCCTCCAATTTTAAGGATTGGTTTAATGGAGACCCTTTGGGAATTGGAAAACATACCAATAATGTATTGTGCATGGGCGACTATGTTGAACAGCCTGAAATGTGTTCAAAGCTGTGGTGGAATATATCTCGCCAGAAAAGTGCGGCAAATGGCGCATTGATGAGAACATCAGTAGTCGGATTGGCAACAAGTGATATCGAAGAACAAGCTATTGCAATTTGCAAACTAACTCATTATGATCCTCGCTGTGTAGGGTCGTGCGTGATAGCAACTGCCATAATCAACAATCTGGTGTGGAATGAAGATTTGTTGTCGTACGATGATATAAAGTCTATCGCTCGGAAATATGATGACCGGATTATCGAATGGATAGATGCTGCATATAACAGCCAGAATATATCCATGCTTGACTTGGATGAACCTTATTCAATGGGATACACACTTCGCACCCTTTCCGCTGCTTTATGGTGCTATTGGCACTCTCCGTCGTTTGAGGAAGGCCTGTTTTCGGTTGTGAACGAAGGCGGTGATGCCGATACGAATGCAGCTGTTGCTTGTGCCATTCTCGGTGCGAAATTCGGTTATGATGTCATACCTAAATACTATATAGAGAATCTGTACAATGAGCCAATGTATCGAAATGTGGTTCAAAATTTTATAAATCAGGTTCTCAACGCAGAAAGGGAGATTGGTTAAGCTGTAAAGGCAGAATTCATAATTGCCAATGGATATGATTACTCTCAGCCGCATAAAAATGGATAATAATAAACATGAAATGACGACGGTTACTCTGAATGTGAAAAGGACGGGCGGATAAAGCGGTGGCGTCAAAAACGCATCTTTTTTCATACAATAACCAGTCGGCGGGGAGTAATTCCGATAAATATGTGTAAATTTGTGTGTGAATAAAAGGATATAACTATGTTTTCAGGAATAGTAGAGACTGCAGCCACAGTGGTTGCGCTGAGAAAAGAAGGCGGCAATCTGCACATCACAATGAAGTGCGACTTTGCCCCGGAGTTGAGAATAGACCAGTCGGTGGCCCATAATGGCGTATGCCTCACGGTGGTCGACCTTCCTGGCGACGGCACGTTTACCGTCACGGCGATTCAGGAGACGCTCGACCGCTCAAACCTCGGGTTGCTGCAGGTTGGTGACCTTGTCAACCTTGAGCGTTGCATGCCGATGAACGGACGTCTTGACGGCCACATCGTGCAGGGGCACGTAGACCAGACCGCAGTGTGCTGCGAGGTGCGCAACGTTGAGGGCAGCCGCTATTTCAAGTTTGCCTACGACGTTGATGCCGAAATGGCGCGCAAGGGCTATGTCACAGTAGAGAAAGGCTCCGTCACAGTCAATGGCGTCAGCCTTACGGTGTGCAATTCCCAGCGCGACAGTTTTGAGGTGGCAATAATCCCCTACACCTTTGAGCATACCAATTTCTGCCGCATAAAGGAGGGTACGGTTGTAAATATAGAATTTGACATCATCGGCAAGTATCTCAGCCGTTTGATTGAGTTTTCAAAATAAGCGATGACCGATTTTTATAAACTTGTTGACGAGCGTCAGAGCGACCGTGGCTACGACACGGAGCGCAGCGTGCCGCGCGAGGCGGTGATGCGCATTGTCGACGCAGCCCGCCGGGCGCCGTCGGCATGCAATTCCCAGCCGTGGCATTTCATCGTTGTCGACAAGCCGGAACTTTGTGCAGAAGTGGCAGATGCTCTGACGTCCATAGGAATGAACAAGTTTGCCTCACAGGCTCCATGCTTCATCGTATTGGTGCAGGAGGCTCCCAATTTCACCGCCCGTCTTGGCGGATGGATAAAGAACAAGCATTTTCCGCTCATCGACTGCGGCATAGCAGCGTCGTATCTCACCCTCGCCGCCGCAGATGAAGGCCTTGGCTCGTGCATGATGGGATGGTTTGACGAGAAGCGGCTGAAACGGTTGCTTGGAGTGCCGCGCAGCCGGCGAGTGCTGCTTGTGGTGTCGCTGGGCTACAGCACCCAGCCGTTGCGTCAGAAACAGCGTCGCGCGCTCGATGCCGTGATGGGCGACAATAAATATTGACTATGCAGAAGAAGCTGAAAAGTTGGATAGAGGCAACCCGACTGCGCACATTGCCCGTGTCGACGGCAGGAGTGGTTGTAGCGTCGGGCTGTGCCTATAACGACGGCTCGTTCAAGTGGCAGCCGGCGTTGTTGTGTTTCCTTTTTGCCGTATTGGCACAGGTGGCGTCAAATTTCGCCAACGAATATTTCGACTATGTCAACGGCTCCGACAAAAAGGGACGTGAGGGATTCCGACGCGGAGTCACCGAGGGCGACATCACGCCGCGGGCAATGCTGCGCGCCACGTTTGGCACCCTTGCCACCGCCTGCGCCGTGGGCTGCTGCCTAATTCCGTTCGGAGGCTGGCAACTGATACCGATAGGCGTTGTGGTCGCTGTTTTCGCGCTCGCCTACAGTGCCGGACCATATCCGCTGTCGCGCGTCGGACTTGGTGATGTCGCGGTGTTTGTGTTCTTCGGCTTTGTGCCTGTTTGCCTTACATATTATGTGCAGACAGGCGAGATTACCGGCAATGTGGCCGCTGCATCGGCAGCCGTGGGGCTGATGGGGTGCAACGTGTTGATTGTGAATAACTACAGGGATGTGGAGGATGATCGTGAGGCGGGCAAGCGTACCACTGTGGTGCGCTTTGGACGCCGCGCCGCCGCCATTGCCTACCTCTTGTTCGGAATTGCCGCCGTTTGGCTGACAGCACCGTTGTGGTCAGAGAAGTTCTGGATATTTTTCATAGCACCCGCGATTTATTTGTGCCTGCATTACCACACGTGGCAACGCATCCGCCGCAGCCGTGGCGCAGCTTTGAATCCGCTGCTCGGCGCCACCGCCCGCAATATGCTGGTGTATTCGTTGTTGTTGCTTGCGGTGTGTTTGATATAGCATTATGGCAGAATCCGGTTATATGCCCGACGACGCTGCCTCATTTTACCAGCAGTTGGAAACGCTGCTCGACAGCGGTTGGGGAATCCGTAAAAAATATGACGCGCTGCGCGACGTGTTCAGACGCGCGGTCAATCAAGAAATAAGCTTGACCAACCTGAATTTCTCGGGGACATTTGCCAAATTGGACTATCTGATAAAGGAAAAAGGCATTTCCGAGGCAGAGTCGGTGCGTCTGCACGGCACTCGCCGCACACTCAACACCCTTTCTGAAATTTCCGACGGACAATTACGTGATTCGATAGGCAGCGATGTGAAGTCGGCGGCTATGCTTGTTGAGGCGCTGCTTGGCGAGCCGATTCCGAAGTCGCTGCGGCGTAAACTGCCCGTCGACGACAAGCCACGGACATGGGGCAAGTTTGACAGCGGCAACCTACGGTGCGTTGTCGACACATGGGACAACGAATATATCCACGTCACGGAAGAACGCGGCGGCTTGCCGCTGACCGTGTGCTACGGACAGCAAAACGTCTATCTGACACGCGAAGGCCGTGGCGACTGGTCGTATTTGTCGTTGCTGCTCAGACGCGGTGTGCAGCTCAACCTCGTGCGCGTGCGCTATGACAGCGAAATCTGTATGCCGGAACTCATAATCTACGAGCCCGACTATCTTGTGAACGTCACGACCATAGCGTCGTGTTTCGAGACTTATGCTGAATCGCCGCTTGTGGATTTGGTCAATAAATTCAAGCCGCAGCCCAACACCTTGCCCATACATCTTGGAAATCTTTCCGGGCAGTATCTCGACGAGACGGTGCATCGGAGCACCCGCTCGTTTGAGGAAGGAATGATGGACTTTTTCAGAAACAATGCTATAGGACTTGTGGCATGCGACGCTATGCGAAGCCGGGAAGACGTGGCGAAATTCTATGCCGACGCGCGTATGCAGAAAAGCAATGTCGAGAAACTTATAGGCAACGACTTGCCCAAAGCCGTTGGCGGCATTGACATGAGGAAGGCAGTGCTCGAACCCACATTCTTCAGCGAAGTACTTGGCATACAAGGGCGTCTCGACCTGTTGGTGGAAAAAGACGGTGAGGCGGTAATTGTGGAGCAGAAATCAGGAAAAGGAGCGTTTGTGCCGACCGCCTCGCCCCATTACAACCCAAACCGTCCAAAGCCACAGGAGAAACATCTGGTGCAGCTGATGCTCTACCGCGCCCTGTTTGTCTATGAGTTTGACAAATATGCCGGACAGCTGCGCCATGTCATGCTCCTCTATTCGCGTTATCCCGAGGGCCTTGTGTCAACGGCACAGCGTCCGGAACTGATGCTTAGGGCTATACGGATGCGCAACTTGTTGGCATATAGCGAAATCCTATATGCTTCAGAGGGTGTCGGGATGCTTGACGGACTGACCCCTGAACTGTTGAATGAGAAAAACTCCAACGGCGTGTTGTGGACAAGATACACCCGGCCCGAACTCAACGAAGTGCTGTCGCCGATACAGAATGCGTCGCCGTTGGAACGCGTCTATTTCTTCCGTTTTATGCAGTTTCTCGAAAAAGAGCATCTGCTGTCGAAGATAGGCAACAAAATCAAGGACAACAGCGGGTTTGCATCAATCTGGCTCGATTCGCTCGAAGACAAGATTGCTTCAGGCGGCATCTATTGCAACCTCACACTCGACACAGCAGCTTTTGCCGATTCTCCGGTGACCGACGTGACACTGCGGTTTGCCGATACTGACGCCGCCGACACCTCTAATTTCCGGGTGGGCGACATCGTGGTGCTTTATCCGTATAAAGAAAACACCGAGCCCAACGCCTGCGCATGGATGGTGGAACGCGGCACGATAGCCGATATCAGTGTAGACGGCGTCAGGGTGGCACTTCGCAATCCGCAGACAGACAGCCGCGTGTTTCCTCAGACCGACGGCATTCGCTGGGCGATAGAGCACGATTTGTTTGACTCGTCGACAAATGCCCTTTATGCAGGGATGCACAGTTTCCTGACCGCACCCATACGGCGGCGCGATATGCTGCTGTCGCAGCGCATGCCCGAGATCGATGCCGGCAGATGCCGCAAGGGCGACTACGGCGATTTCAACACCCTCGTGGAGAGAGCGAAGCAAGCCCGTGAGCTGTTTCTTGTGATAGGCCCTCCAGGCACCGGCAAGACGTCGTTCGGACTGCTTAACATCCTGCGTGAGGAACTGCTTGAGGCAGACACCAGCATACTGCTGCTGTCGTACACCAACAGGGCGGTGGACGAAATTTGCAGCAAACTTAAAGAACAGGGCATCGATTTCATACGTATCGGTTCGGAGATTTCGTGCGACAAGGCGTATCACGCAAACCTTCTTCGCAACAAAATCCAGCAATGCCGCACGGGCGACGCTGTGGCGGGGACACTGAAAGACGCGCGTGTGGTCTGTGCCACCACCGCAGCGCTTAGCTCCAATGTTAATCTGTTTAAAATCAAACGTTTCGACCTCGCTATTGTCGATGAGGCGTCGCAAATCCTCGAACCCCACCTGCTGGGGTTGATGTGCGCGCGCTCAGGCAATGCCGACGCCATCTCACGCTTCGTGCTTATTGGCGACCACAAGCAGTTGCCAGCCGTTGTGCAGCAGACCGAAGCAGAGTCGAGAGTGACAGAGCCGGAGCTGCTGTCAATTGGATTGACCGACTGCCGCCGCTCACTGTTTGAGAGGTTGCTGTCGTCGTTTAAAACCGTTGACGGATATGATTGCCGCTATGTTTATATGCTTACACGTCAAGGTCGTATGCATCGCGACATAGCCGATTTCCCCAATGAGGCGTTCTATGGCGGCAGACTTGACGTGGTGCCGTTGCCGCATCAGCTGGCGGCAAACACAGCCTGCACGTCGACCGACGGCATCTGCCGACTGCTGCAATTGCGCAGGGTGGCATTTGTGGCATCGGAGAAGCCAGAAATGTCGGTTTCAGCAAAGACCAATCAGGTGGAGGCCGACATGATAGCCGCTATGGTGGAGAGAATCTTCAGGCAGGCAGACCACTTCGACTACAGTGCGACGGTAGGAGTCATTGTGCCTTACCGCAACCAGATTGCAACCGTAAGAAACGCAATCGACAGATATGGCATCCCGGCGTTGCATTCCATAACAATCGACACCGTGGAACGCTTTCAGGGCAGCCAGCGCGACTACATAATCTACGGACTTACAGTGCAGCAGCGTTATCAGCTGAACTTCTTGACCGATAACGTGTTTGAAGAAGACGGAACACTCATCGACCGTAAGCTCAACGTGGCGATGACACGCGCCCGCAAGCATCTGACAATTGTCGGAAATCCCGACATCCTCGTCGGGAGCGCAGTCTATCGCAGGCTGATGGATTTTATGAAGAGCAGGGGCTGCTATTTCAATGTCGCGTGTGAAAAATTCTGCGCTGGAGATTTCAGCGTTTAGGCGTGTCCTGCAAAAAGATAAACATCAGATATTGCTACTTTTGCCGACCAATCGGCGAAAAAAGTGAAGCGGTTAACATATTTTTGTGGGTAGAAGCTGAAAAAAGTGATAAATATCATAGGTTTTGGCTGATAGAGTGATTAATTTTGCATTCGGAAAAATAGAACTATACATATTAAACGCTGTTAAGAAATAGAAAAAATTCAATCTATAGGTATGAAAATTAAGACAGTTATTGGACTGACAAAGCGAGTGGCTTTGTTAGGTTTGGTTTTGGGTGTCAGCATGACCTCATGTGGCAAGAAAGACCAGCAGGGACAGCAGCAACAGGCTGCTCCGCAAATCGGGTTTATCACAGTAACCAAGTCGAGTGCAGATTTGGAAAGCGTTTACCCGGCAACGATTAAGGGACAGAAGGATGTGCAGATACGTCCACAAGTTTCAGGATTCATTACAAAGGTTTGTGTAGACGAAGGTCAGCAAGTGTCGGCAGGGCAGGTGCTGTTTGTCATTGATCAAGTGCAGTATGAGGCAGCGGTAAACCAGTGCAAGGCATCCGTTGCGGCAGCTCAGCAGCAGGTCAACAGCGCTCAGATTACCGCCAACAACAAGAAAAAACTTTTTGAGAAAAACGTGATCAGCGACTACGAGAACCAATTGGCTCAAAACGACCTCGCAGCAGCCAAAGCACAGCTGGCGCAAGCCCGCGCAGCGCTTGTCAATGCAGAGAAGAACCTCTCTTATACAGTAGTGAAGGCTCCGTCGGCAGGTTATGTCGGCTCGATTCCAAACCGTGAGGGTTCGCTTGCAAGCCCGTCTTCACAACAGCCTCTCACCACAATTTCTGACATCTCAGAGGTTTATGCCTACATTTCGTTCAACGAAAAGCAAGTGCTTGAGATGACACAAAACGGCAGCGTATCGCTTGCCAAGGCGCTCAGCGAGCTTCCAGCAGCAAAATTGAAGCTCTCTGACGGCAGCTACTATTCAGAATTGGGCAAATTCTCGACGATGACAGGTATGCTCGACAACACCACCGGTTCGGCATCGGTGCGCGTGGCGTTCAAAAACCAGAACGGAATGCTCCGCAGCGGTTCTACAGGCTCTGTTGTCATCCCGGCACACTACGACAACGTAATCATTATACCTCAGTCGGCAACCACCGAATTGCAGGACAAGAAATTCGCATACGTTGTTGACAAGGCTGGCAAAGTCACTGCACGCCCAATCGAGGTGCTTGCAAACAACGACGGACAGAACTACGTGGTAACCGGCGGACTTGAAAGCGGCGACCATGTCGTTGTTCAAGGCGTAGGCGTAAGCGTCCGTGAAGGTGTGCAGATCACTCCGGTCGACATGACAGGCAAGGATCTCAGCCAGGCAGCAGGCGCACAGCAGAAGTAACAGGAAAACAATAAGGAAAATTAGAATAAAGAGAAATGAAATTAGATACGTTTATCAACCGGCCGGTGCTCTCGACCGTGATATCCATCTTCATTGTGATTTTGGGTGTCGTCGGAATGTTGTGGTTGCCAATCACGCAGTATCCTGACATTGCGCCTCCAACAATCCAGGTTTCGACAACCTATACCGGAGCCGACGCCAAGACTGTGCTCAACTCCGTGATTGCGCCTATCGAGGAGCAAATCAACGGTGCTGAAGGCATGACATATATCCAATCAACGGCAACCAATACAGGTAGCGCCACGATTACAGTTTATTTTGAGCAGGGCTTCGACCCCGACATGGCTGCCGTAGATGTACAGAACCGTGTGGCAAAGGCGCAGAGTATGCTCCCTGCCGAGGTGACAAGAGTGGGTGTGATTACGCAGAAACGACAGACGTCAATGCTGCTTGTGTTCTCGCTCCTTTCTCCAAACGGCAAGTTTGAGCAGGAATTCATCGAAAACTATATGAAAATCAACGTCATCCCGCAGATTCAGCGTGTGAACGGCGTGGGAGACGCGATGGTGATGGGTGCCGACTACTCTATGCGTATCTGGCTCAAGCCAGACGCCATGGCACAGCACAACCTTATGCCTTCCGATGTAAGTGCGGCTCTCGCCGACCAGAACATCGAGGCTGCTCCGGGTCAGTTCGGTGAAAACGGCGGAACGACATTCCAATACGTGATGCGCTACCGCGGACGTCTGATTACTCCAGAAGAGTTTAACAAGATTATCATCCGTGCCGACAAAGACGGCAACGTTCTCTATCTTAAAGACGTGGCAACGATGGAGCTTGGCCGTGTAAGCTACGGCTTCAAGGGCAAGACAAACGGTCATCCAGCCGCTTCCGCCATCATCTTCCAGACTGCGGGCTCCAATGCGACTCAGGTTATCAAGGACGTTGAGGCAAAAATCAACGAGGCAGGAAAAGAGCTTCCAAACGGATTGGAGTTCAACGTTTCAATGAACACCAACGACTTCCTATACGCATCAATCGAAGAGGTTATCAAGACCCTTATCGAGGCATTTATACTCGTGTTCCTTGTGGTTTACGTGTTCCTTCAGGACTTGCGTTCAACCATTATCCCCGCAATCGCCATTCCGGTGGCGTTGATCGGTACGTTCTTCGGCCTTTATCTGATTGGCTTCTCAATCAACTTGTTGACACTCTCGGCATTGGTGCTCGCCATTGCGATTGTGGTCGACGATGCGATTGTGGTGGTCGAGGCGGTCCATGCCAAACTCGACGAGGGCTACACCTCGGCACGTGTTGCGGCAATCGACGCAATGCGGGAGATAGGCGGCGCGATTGTCTCAATCACCCTTGTCATGATGCTTGTGTTTATTCCAGTGTCGTTCATGTCAGGAACGTCGGGCGTGTTCTATCGCCAGTTTGGTTTGACAATGGCAATCGCCATCGGACTGTCGGCATTGAACGCATTGACCCTGTCGCCGGCTTTGTGTGCGGTGTTCCTGAAACCTCACAAGGCAGATGGCGGCTCCAAGAAAGTGTCGTTTGTAAAGGCATTCCACGAAGGATTCAACCGCAATTATGAGAAACTGCTCGTCCGCTACAAAAAATGGGCAGGATTCTTCATCAATCATAAAATCACGGCATTCGGCGTTGTGGCAGCCAGCATCGTGGCGCTTGCCGCAATGATGATGACCACGTCGACCGCTTTGGTTCCTAATGAGGACACCGGCGTGTTGTTCTGTATGGTCAACATGCCGCCTGCAACGTCGCTTGATAAAACAGAGGCCACACTTGCCAAGGTGGACAAGATTCTTGCCGCCAATCCGGCAGTCGAGTCGCGTACGGAGATTCTTGGTTACAGCTTTATCGCCGGTCAGGGCAACACGTACGGTACGTTTATCGTAAAGCTCAAGGACTGGAGCGAACGTGAGAAAGGACAGGATGCAACAAGCGTGCTCGGACAGCTTTACGGCGCAGTGGGTCAGCAGATAAAAGACGCCACAGTGATGATGTTCCAACCACCGATGATTTCCGGTTATTCGGTAACCAGCGGTTTCGAGCTTCAGCTGCAAGACAAGACCGGAGGCGACATCAACAAGTTTTTCCAGATTTATCAGCAATTCATCGGCGCGCTCAACCAGCGTCCGGAAATCCAGCAGGCTTACTCAACGTTTAACCCGACATTCCCGCAGTATATGGTCAATGTCGATGTTGCCAAGACCAAGCAGGCGGGAATCAGTCCGAGCGTTGTATTGTCGACGCTGCAAGGCTACTATGGCGGTATGTATGTGTCGAACTTCAACCGCTTCGGTAAACTTTACCGTGTGATGATGCAGGCCGATCCAAGCGCACGTATCTCACCGGAAACGCTGAATCAAGTGAAAGTGCGTGTAGGCAACGAAATGTCGCCTATCACCAACTTCATCACGCTTGAGCGCGTCTACGGACCAGATATCATCTCGCGCTTCAACCTGTTTACCTCGATTTCTGTCAGCGGTACGCCAAATCCAGGCTACAGTAACGGTGACGCCATCAAGGCCATCCAGGAAGTAGCGGCACAGACATTGCCTATGGGCTACGGCTATGAGTTCTCAGGAATGACGCGTGAGGAGCAGAATTCATCAGCGGCGTCGACTGCAATCGTGTTCGGACTTTGTCTGCTCTTTGTCTACCTGCTTCTGTCGGCACAATATGAAAGCTACATCCTGCCGCTGTCGGTTATCTTGTCTATTCCGTTGGGCTTGATGGGATCATTCCTCTTTGCGAAGATTTTTGGTGTTAACAACAACATCTATCTGCAAATCGGTTTGATCATGCTTATCGGTCTGTTGGCAAAGAACGCCATCCTTATTGTAGAGTTCGCTCTTGACCGCCGCAAGACGGGAATGAGCATCGTGGGCGCCGCTATCGCCGGTGCGGCAGCGCGTCTGCGTCCTATTTTGATGACAGGCTTCGCAATGATTATCGGTCTGTTGCCGCTGATGCTTGCCAACGGTGTAGGCGCCAACGGTAACCGTTCGCTTGGAACCGGTGCTGTCGGCGGTATGTTGATTGGTATGATTCTTCAGGTGCTTATCGTTCCGGCATTGTTCGTTGCGTTCCAAAAGATTCAGGAGAAAATACAGCCGCTGAAGTGGAAGGACACAGACAACGCTGAAATCGACGATCAGATTGAGCAATATTCACGCAATTAATAAAGAGTGAAATCAATGAATAAAAGCAAATTATTAAGTGCAGCACTCGTAGTGGCAATCGCCACTACGACGGCAAGCTGCCATATCTATAAGAAATTCGAGATGCCAGAGGAAGGCATCGCCGGTGAGGTCGCCGCTGCCCAGAAAGAGGCTGTCGACTCAACGGCTCTCGGCAATGTGAAATGGGAACAGGTGTTTGCCGACCCGCAGTTGCAGGCACTCATTCAGATAGCTCTCGACAGCAATGTCGATCTTGAGAACGCCCGTCTGAATGTGGATATCGCCAAAGCTCAGCTGCAGGGCGCCAAGCTCAGCTATCTGCCGAGCGTGGCTTTGACACCCAATGGCGGAACGGCTTCCTATGGAGGCTCGAAAATAACGAAAGACTCGTGGTCGTACACCATCCCGGCTACCGCAAGCTGGGAAATCGACGTGTTCGGAAAGTTGCTCAACAACAAGCGCAACGCCGAGGCGGCGGTGCTTCAGACAGAGGCATACCGTCAGGCAGTGCGCTCGCAGATAATCAGTGGAGTGGCAAACTGCTACTACACCATCGCAATGCTCCAGCGTCAGTTGCAGATTCTCAACGAGACATCGGCAATCTGGCAGGAAAGCATCAAGACGATGCAGGATTTGAAAGAGGCAGGACGCTACAACGAAGTGGCAGTGGTGCAGAGCAAGGCCAACTATGCAAGCCTGCTCGCAACCATACCGCAAGTAGAGGAGTCGCTTCATCAGGTCAACAGCAGCCTGTCGCTGCTCTTGAACCGTCCGCAGCAGACATGGGTTGTCGACTCATCCTATGAGCCGAGTTTCCCGGAATATATGGAGAAAGGCGTGCCGATGTCGTATCTTGCGGCCCGTCCAGACGTGCAGGCAGCAGAGCAGTCGCTCGCAATGGCATATTACGCCACCAACACAGCGCGTGCGGCATTCTATCCAAGCCTTGTAATTTCGGCAGGCGGCGGCTTCACCAACCTGCTCGGAAGCGTTATCGTCAACCCTGGCAAATGGTTCTATCAGCTTGCCGGACAGCTAACGGCGCCCCTCTTCAGCCGCGGACGCAACATCGCCACGCTGAAGGCAGCCAAACTGCAGCAGCAGCAGACGCTCAACACGTTTGAGCACACAGTGCTTGCCGCTGGAGCTGAAGTGGGCGACGCTTTGGTGAGCTACAACAAGAACAAGCAGCGCAGCGCTCTGCTCGTCGACCAGGTTGACAACCTGTCGAAAGCCGTTGAATACAACAACGACCTTATGAAGTACAGCACAGCCACCTATCTGGAAGTGCTTACGGCACAACAGTCGCTTCTCAACGCGCAAATGTCGCAGCTGCAATGTGAACTTCAAGTGCGTCAGGCAGCCATCAGCCTCTATCAGGCTCTCGGCGGCGGACGTTGATATAATATTAATTACCTTAATCAGAAAAACAATGATTAGTCCATTAGCATTTGTTGACCCGACAGCGAAAATCGGCGACAACGTAACAATTTATCCTTTCGCTTTTATCGACAAGGATGTGGAGATAGGCGACGGATGCATCGTGATGCCTAATGCCAGCATTATGCAAGGCGCGCGCCTCGGCAAGAATGTGAAGGTGTATAATAACGCAATCGTAAGCGCGTCGCCTCAAGATTTCCGCTGGAAAGGCGAAATGTCGTACGTCATCATCGGCGACAACACCGAGATACGCGAGATGGCGATAATCAACCGCAGCATCCACGAGGGCGGCGCCACCAAGGTGGGCGCAAACTCGTTTGTGCTTGCGGATTCGCACATCGGCCACGACAGCGAGATCAGCGACCATTGCGTGGTTGGCAACAACGTGCAGATTGCCGGAGATGTGTTTATCGACTCTTGCTCGATTCTTTCCACCGGAGTGAAAGTGTTTGAAAACAGCCACATTGGTAAATGGGTGTTTGTCAAAGGCGGATGCCGCGTTTCGGGCAATGTGCCTCCTTTCATCATCCTTGCCCACAATCCGGCTGTCTATTATGGCGTGAACGCAACGATTATGCGCAATAAGGACAACTTCAATGAAGAAGAAATCGACGATATCGCAAAAGCATACCGCCACATCTATCAGTGCAACGTGTCGCTCTTCAACGCCGTAAAACGCATTGAGGCCGACATCCCTGAAAGTAAGTCGCGTGATGCCATCCTTGATTTCATCAAGAAGAACGACAACAAGATTGTAGCATTGCCTAAACTGGACATGTATTAACGGTCGCAGTTGCAGACCATAAAAAGCGAGGCCGGGCAGAAATTGCCTGGTCTCGCTTCTTTTCGCGTTTAAGGCTCTTCTGGGTCAAAAAAATATGTTGCTGTCTGATAGAATGTTGGCATTCTTAGCTCAATTTTTTTTGAAAAAAATATCCCGAAAATTTTGTGGGATAGAAAAAAGGCATTACCTTTGCAACCGAAATCAACAAAACGTTGACTCCGTAGCTCAGTTGGTAGAGCAAATGACTCTTAATCATTGGGTCGAGAGTTCGAGCCTCTCCGGGGTCACAAAGCAGTCGCTGAAAAGTGGCTGCTTTTTTTATTTCTGCCGACCACAGGCAGTGGCGTACCTCCAGCACGCATCCGCGCGTACCGGGTTATGGAAGAGTGTTGTCGCTCCGCGACGATGGACAGGGTCAGTAGAAATTTAGTGGGGATAAATTTTAGGCATCCAAATGTTATGCCGAACTTTGCGGTATGGAAAACGATTACTTACAGGCACTGGCACAGGTGGTGCTGCCAACCGAGATTTTAGATTACTTCTCGATAACGGGAATTGCACAAACAACTACGGAAATCCACATCAGCCTTGACGAGAGGATGAACAAAGCGTTGAGCAATGATGCCCATTTTGAATCCAAAGGCTTTATGGAAGTTGCAAACGTTACAGACTTTCCCATACGGGACCATAAGGTGATTCTCAAGATCAGACGTCGGCGTTGGAAGGACTTGCGCACGGGTAAAAGTTTCAGCATTCCGATAGACCTCGACATTGTAGCCAAAGGCACGCGTTACTCCAAAGAATTTGGAGCTTTTTTAAAAGAGACGTATGGAGACGTCCCCAGTGACCTGCCGTACGCTTGAGGAGTTCTACCATATCGATGGGCATACGTTTGAAAAACAATACAAGGAGGTTCTGAGCGGCTTCCGCGACTGGGATCAGCTGGAA